>Ga0157360_1000006_pt1 | contig 189684 bp, 183 predicted proteins | sample AttlaeALBM1_FD_111483 | JGI IMG/M metagenome (GOLD analysis project Ga0157360, IMG submission 111483) | Fungus gardens microbial communities from leaf cutter ant in Ribeirão Preto, State of São Paulo, Brazil - Atta laevigata ALBM1 | ecosystem: Host-associated > Fungi > Mycelium > Unclassified ...
ATGTTCTGGTCGAAGCTGTAAAGCAGCACACCGAGAAAATGGCTCTGAACGGGGACACAGCCTATAAAATGGGTGCCTTCCGTAAGCCTATCGAACGGTTCTGGGCGGATCATCAGGCAGGTGTTTCGACTGCCCCTGTGCCAGAGCCCACCCCTCGTGAAGACTGGGAAGACCGTGCGCTGGAGGCTTATGCCAAAGCGCAGAAGATCTGGAGTGAAGCCTTTCATCTCCAGCGGGACTACTCAGCCGTGAAGCGCGAATGGCCGGAGCTGGCCAAGAAGCATGCCCTTCCCGCCTGCCCTGTTGAACGTGCCGCGTATCTGGACTGGTACCGCCCGCAGGCTCAGGCCGCATGAAGGCACTCCGGCGCGCCCTCGCCTCTTTCACCCATTCTGAATTCCTCACGGTCCGAACTGAACGTGACCAGGCGCAGCGTGCTGCCCTGGCACTGGAGCGGACTGTTGCGGATCAAGCCCTGGAGATTGTCACGCTCCAGGCCCGTCTGGCTCGGCTCAGCTCGAACCGGGATGCCGACGGCCGATTTATGAAGCGCAACCCCACATGAACGTGGAATGCAAATGACTACTGCCGCTGAGGCAACTCGACCCATTGAAGAAGCCGTCCCCATGCAGGGGGCTTGGAAAAACCGCATCGCTCTGGCTGAACTGGAGCAAGGAAAAGACAGACCACCCATTGCAGTCTTACGCCGTGGAGCTGGTCTCTACGGCTTGCTACGTTCCGGCACGATCACCCAGCACCACGTCGACGCCGCTCAAAGATGGGCACGCGATTTCGAAACCGGCATCATGGGCGCTGCAGACCCTGAACGCCGTAGGTCCGGCGGTGGAGACATCCACGACATGCTCATCGCCCGTTCTGCGGCTGTGGCGCGGTGTGAGAATATCAGACGCACGCTGGGGCGCTACGCATCGGATCTTCTGGTCCTGTTAGTCTTGGACGGGCTCTCGCTTGCAAAGATTGCTGAGCACTACGGCAAGAACCGCCAGGGAATAACTGGGGCCGCTGAACTTCTATTAGAACAACTGGCGGATTATTATGAGAAGCAATAATTTTTGTAATATATATTAATTAATCCGCTTCGTTCGCAATAAAAAAATATCACTGCGAATGAAGCGACGCTCTTTATATTTATTTTTTGTTTTTTAATGATTTTTCATCCCTAATTTTCATAATACTTGCAACATCTTTGACTATTTCCAATATTTCATTTTTTTCCATTTTTTCCCTCTCAAGCTCAATTGTTGTTTCTCCTGGTTTCAAGAGATAATTTCTTTCTGTTGAGATTAAATTTTCGACGGATATTTTTATCAAATCATCATTTCCCGCCGATACCGCTAAAGCTGCCCATTTATAATCCAAGTTCGATATTTCATTCTGAAAAAATCGAATCTCGTCTAAATTTTTCTTGTATAATCTCAAAAAGAAATAAGCAAAAACCTCTATAAATACAGCAATTGATAATCTCATTACTATAGTAGATATATATTGAATATGATTTATATCGTCTGGTTCTTTTTGTATAAAAACAACAAATCCCAAAACAATAACCGACAAAATTGTAGTTACAGCTCCAATTGTTAAATTATAAATTCCACTATCTGTTAGTCTTTTTATTTCTTTTAAAATTCTATCTCTACTACTTGAGAATATATCTCCATATTCATTTAATATGAATTCTTTTTCTAATTTAGATTTATTTGAAAATTCAAATATATTTCTATCTTTTTTTATTAAAATATCATCAATATATTCGGAATTTTTATCATTTTCTAATGAAACATTTTTCCATTCATCAAATGAATCTGAATCAAATTTTCTATCGATGCGAGTCCGTCGCTTTAAATCGTCAGGAAAATAAAATTTATTATTCCCGACAACAATGCTTACTGCACGAAATTTTCGTACAACAAAAAATCCATACCTCAAATAGATATTCGAATATAAAAACATCGAAAACAAAAATAACAATGAATATATAATTATATAGGCTTTATATTCATCGATATAAAAAGATCTAAGAGCAATTTTTACAAATAAACTATTGGAAATAACAAATATAAACAGAAAGAAAATAGGAATAAATGAAATAAAATTAATCATACCTATTATTTTTTTCTGTTTTATAACCCTATCTCTGAGAGAATAAAATTTATCAAGTTCATATCTTGATTCTTCTATTATTTTTTCTAATCTTCTTTTTTCATTTTCACGATTAATTTCTGATAATTCAACATAACTATCTTTTGAAAGTATTATGTTATTTTCTATTTCTTCTATTTGATTTTTATATAAATTAATTGAATCATTAATTTTTCTAATGTTTGATTCGAGTATTGCTTCATCATTTTCATTCTTCCCCTTTAAGGTATTATTTTTTACTAAGTTTATAAAATCCTCAAATTCCACCTTAGATTTCCATATATGATAATTGAGTGCGTATAAAAATTGTACGGATTAAAAAGAGATTATCAAGCTCCAGCAAAAGGATTTTGTCTTGTTGAAAGTTACGTTTCAAATCTTCTTGCATTGAAGCAAAAATAAATGTAAATGAGATATTCTTCCTCTTATTCCAATTATTTTTTGACTTACAGTGATCTGGAGAGGTTCGAAACACTTGACCCCTGGTTATCTGATAGTTGCCTCTTCATTTCTTCAATCAAAAGGTAAAGTGCTTTAGTCGTCAAGATAACGCGGAATTATCTGACGCCTCAGTCGAACCATGGTGTCAGATAACCGCCTCAAAGGGTTCAGAACCCGTCCGATAATACCTGTTATCTGACGGTTTTTCAGGGTCTCCGCAGGATCGGAAACCTTTATAATTCAATACCTTGTCGGAGAGTTGGGCCAATGGCGCCAGCGACGGACGCGAAAAAGCCCCGTATCTCTGATGACGATCGCCTCGTGAATATGTGGCTCCACAACCGGTCCGCGAACACGTCCCGCGCCTATCGTGCGGATGTGGGCGCGTTCCGTCAGTGGGCAGGCAAGCCGCTTGCGGATGTTGTCCTAGATGACCTGCAAGGCTGGTTTGATGGCCTCGCAGGATCAGACGCCACGCGCCGTCGAAAGTTGGCGTCCGTCAAATCGGCTCTGGCCTTCGGGGTCCGCGTTGGTTTTCTGGATGTGGACGTTGGCGCAGCGCTTCGCCTGGAGCGCGGGCGCGATCGTCTCAGCGAGCGGATCCTCACAGAAGAGGATGTAAAGCGCATCATCGAGCAGGAGCCCTGCCCACGAAAGCGGGTCGCGCTCCGCGTTCTGTATTTCATGGGGCTGCGCATCTCAGAGATGTGCGCCCTCAAATGGCGAGACATGACACGGCGTCAACAGGGAGGCGTGGCCTCCGTGTTCGGTAAGGGAAACAAGACACGCCATGTGCTTGTCCCCGCAAAGCTGTGGAAAGAGATCGTGGCTGTGAGAGCAGACGACTGGCGTCCCGATACGCCTGTTGTCCCCGGCCACGATGGGAGCCCGCTTCACTTGAGAGCGGCACATCGCCTCGTGAAGCGGGCGGCGAAGCGTGCCGGATTGCCTGATGCCTCTGCGCACTGGTTCCGGCACGCCCACGCCTCACACGCCCTGGACAATGGCGCGCCAGCGCACGTCGTCCAGCAGACTTTGGGACATTCCGACCTGAAGACCACAACACGATACGCCCACGTCCGAGAGGGCGATGGCGGCGGCAATTACCTGAAAGACTGACGCCTCACGAAAACACGGCGTCGGCCATTATTGGAGAGCGCTATGAGCACCCGATATCGACGACGCCCTGAGACGCCTGATGAAATCAGAGCCGAGAACGTGAATTTCTGGACACGCGCCGCCGAGCGTTACGAACGCACGGCACAATACGCCCGAATGCCTGGAATGAAGCTCTGGGCGGCTGCCGAGGCGCGCCGTGCCCGTGAGATTGAAGCCAAGCGCAAGCGAGAACAGGCATGAGCCACAATCCTGACGACTACATGACAGATTCCGCAGGACGCCTTGTCCCGCGTGCGAACGTGAAGCCGGAAGACCTTCTGCAGGACGAACTGGTCAAGAAGCTTTTCGAGCGTGCCCGCTCTATTCGGGACGGAATGCGCCAGTTTCGTGAGGATGCGGACAGCGATATCCGGGCTTTTCTGGACCTGCTGGCTGAACAGTATGGAGCCAAGAAAGGTGGCGCGAAGGGCAATCTGACGCTGGCGACCTATGATGGCTGTGAGCGCGTGACCATCGCTATCAGTGACACCATTACCTTCGGCCCTGAACTCCAGATCGCCAAGGAACTGGTGGACAGCTGCCTGACGCGCTGGACAGAAGGCGGAAACGCCAACATCCGCGCTGTCGTCACCGATGCCTTTGATGTCGGCAAGGAAGGCAAGCTGAACGTGTCCAAGATCCTTGGGCTGCGTAGGCTTTCAATCGACGATGAGGAATGGAAGCGTGCCATGCAGGCCATCACCGACGCGGTGAAGGTGAATGCCTCTCGCAGCTACATCCGTTTTCATGAGCGTGCCTCTCCGGACGCCGCCTTCATCCAGGTTCCTTTGGATATTGCCAAGGCCTGACCAGCTTCCTGCCATGTGATTGGACGCAATCCTGTGGTGGGGGATAAGCTGCGTACACAGCTGATCCGGGTGCGACTAACACCCACAGCGAAGCTGCCCCACCGACCACTGCAGTGGCGGGGCTTTTTATCGAGTAAATGAATGAGGGAGGCGAATCAGGGTCTTATCCCCGTCGCACCAGTGCGTCCTGTTGCGCCTTATCTGGGTGGAAAACGTGGTCTGGCAAAGACCATCAGCGAGCGCATCAAGAGCGTTCCACACACCACCTACGTCGAGCCTTTTGTTGGCATGGGGGGCGTTTTTCTGCGGCGTCCGTTCAGGTCGAAGGCTGAAGTCATCAACGATCTGAACCGTGATGTTGCTAATCTCTTCCGGATCCTCCAGCGGCATTACGTGCCACTCATGGACATGCTCCGCTGGCAGGTGACAAGCCGAGACGAGTTTGAACGACTCCGGCGTGCTGAAGCGACCAGTTTGACTGATCTGGAGCGTGCTGTTCGGTTTCTGTATCTCCAGCGCATGGCCTTCGGCGGGAAGACCAAGGTTCAGGCATTTGGCGTCTCAGTTGGACGCCCTGCCCGCTTTGACGTCGCAACTCTTGGACCGATCCTTGAAGATGTGCATGCGCGCCTCTCAAGCGTTGTCATCGAGTGTCTGCCCTGGGCGGATGTCATCACGCGTTATGATCGACCTGAAACGCTGTTCTATCTGGATCCACCCTACTGGGGGAACGAGAACGACTATGCAGCTGCTTTCAGCCGCGATCAGTTCATGCAGATGGCTGATGTTCTGGCATCGATCAAAGGCCGCTTCATCTTATCTTTGAATGATCGCCCTGAGGTCCGGGAGACATTCAGCCGGTTCCGGATTGAAAGCGTCGACGTGAACTACTCGATCAATCCCAACGCAGCTGGCAAGCGCGGTGAAGTTTTGATCTCTAACTAGACCACATGGGAGAGTGTCATGGCGCTGCTACGTTGCATCAACAGCGGGTTAGCAGTGCTGGACACCAGCATTGCTCGCGTTCCTCCCAAGACTGCGGATGCGTTCTACGTGTCGAAGGAATGGCGCGGCCTGATGGCCACCATCCTCAAACAGCGTGGACGCGTCTGCGAGCGCTGCGGCCGCACCGGCTGCCGGATCTTCGGGGATCATATCGTTGAACTGAAGGACGGCGGCGCGAAGCTGGACCCAAAGAACGTCCAGCTGCTCTGTGGTTCGTGCCACACGGCCAAGACGGCGCAGGCCAGAGCAAGGCGAACGGCAAAAAACTGGTGAAAATGGCGGAAAACTGCCGTTTTTTCATCTCAACACGTCAAACCATACCGAAATGGTACGGATTGAGGGGGTGGGTCGGATCTTCAGGCCGGCCCAGGGGGCGTAACCGCGCCAGTCCCACGCGTGAAAATTTTTCCTGAAATTACGAAATGAGGTGCGCACCATCCTGCGCAGGACGGTCCAGAATGTCGAAGAAACCGCCAACAGACTGGGCGGAAATTGCCGACGCTTATTGCGCGGGAAGCCTGTCAAACCGCCAGATTGCCAAGCAATTCGGGATTGCTGAAAGCACCCTGCGCAAGCGCATCGCGTCTGAAGGATGGGAGAAAACGGGCGCGCAAAAGGTGCGCACTTCTACCCCAAAAGTGCGCACCACTGCGCAGCAACGTCCAGTTGCGCACAAACGCCCTTCCCCTGTCGTTGCTGAAGCCATTCCTGACGACCTGGAAGGCCGCCTTTTAAGTCTTGCCGAGCGTATGACTGATGAGCTGGAAGACATCACAGCGCACCACGGTGAAATCTCAGAAGCGATTGAAATCGAGACCGCGAACGATGAAAGTCCGCGCCGTCGGGACGCGATGATGAAAGCCATTAGCCACCCACTGCGCACCAATTCCCTCAAGACGATTGCACAGACTGTCGCGCTTCTGGGCGGAAAGGCTGGCGCCAAAAGAGGGAAGAAAGAGCAGCAGAAAGAGGCGGCGGAAAACGCGTCTTCAGGTCGGTTCGCTCCAATGAGCCAGCCCAAGCTCGTGGTGAACAATGGCAAATGACGGGACGGTCAAAACAACCTCTCGGGTCCGAAAAGCTGTCCCAAAACGATCGGGCATAAAAAAAGCGGTCAAACAGGTCGCGGCTATTACAGCCGCCGTTGCGAGCCTCACCTGGTCAACGGCCTGCCCTGATTGGGAACAGCGGATTGTTGCCCGCGAAAGCCTGATCCCCTGCGCACCTCTTTTCCCTGCCGCTGCCAAGCAGGGCATGGACGTTTTCAATGCCCTGAAGCTCGTCGACGTGATGGGCGAGCCGACGATTGGGGAGTCCTGCCGTCCTTGGCTGAAGGATTTTGCGGCATCCTTCTTTGGATCCTACGATCCGGATACAGGCGTCCGACACATCAACGATTTCTTCCTGCTGGTCAGCAAGAAGAACACCAAGTCCACCATTGCAGCTGGTGTCATGCTGACCCAGCTAGTCCTAAATTGGCGGCGTTCCGCTGAATTTTTGATCCTGGCACCAACTAAGGAAGCAGCCGACAACGCGTTTAAACCAGCTCGCGACATGGTCCTGAACGATCCTGAACTTGCTGCGATCTTTCATGTCCAGCAGTACAACCGCGTTATCACCCATCGGCAGACTGGTGCCACGCTCAAGGTCGTGGCCGCTGATGGGCAAGCAGTCGTGGGTAAGAAGGCCACCGGGATCCTGATCGACGAACTGTGGGAATTTGGGAAGAAACCGACAGGCGAAAACATGATCATGGAGGCCATGGGGGGCATGTCCTCGCGGCCTGAAGGCTTCGTGATCTACCTGTCCACTCAGTCGGAAGAAGAGCCCGCCGGCGTCTTTAAATCCAAGCTGGAGTATGCCCGGTCTGTCCGGGATGGAAAGCTGGAAAACAAGAAATTCTTTCCGGTTATCTACGAGTTTCCCGCCTCTCTTATCGAGGCTGAGAAACACAAAGATCCAGACAATTGGTACATCACCAATCCGAACTACGGACTGTCAGTCAGTGAAGACTTTCTCCTCAGTCAGTTTGACCAGCAGAAGGAAGCCGGTGAAGGCCCGCTACGGGTCTGGATGGCCAAGCACCTCAACGTCCAAGTTGGATTGTCCCTGCGAGAAAAAGCCTGGGCCGGTGCGAAATACTGGGAAAAATGCGGCGATCCGGACCTCACGCTAAAAGAGCTTGTCAGGCGATCTCGTGTCCTCGTCGTCGGCATTGACGGCGGTGGCCTAGATGATTTCCTGTCCATGGTCGTTCTGGGCTGTGATGAGGAGACAGAAGAGTGGCTGCATTGGCAACGCAGCTGGGTCTTCTGCGATGTTCTCAAAACTCGCAAAGAAGAAGCCCCCCGATATCTCGACTTTGAGAAACAAGGGGATCTCGTTCTGGTCACTCTCATGCAGGATGACATCATTGAGTTGGGCGACATCGCAGAGGACCTCAACCAATCGGGCAAACTTGCCCTGATCGGGCTTGATCCAGCTGGGGTCGCGGAAATCGTCTTTGAGCTTCGCCGTCGCGGGATTGAGGAAAGCCAGATCGTCGGTGTCAGTCAGGGCTGGAAGCTCACTGGGCCGATCAAGACCCTAGAGCGCAAGCTGGCGGACGGGTCTTTCCATCATGGAGGCCGTCCTATCATGGCCTGGGCCGTCGGCAATGCCAAAGCCCAGGCACGCGGCAACAATATCGAAATCACAAAGCAGCTGGCAGGCGGAAAGAAGATCGATCCCCTGATGGCCACGTTCGATGCCGTAGCCTGCATGTCCAAAAACCCGGAGCCACCCGGATCCAAAAGCATTTTTGACCGTGAGGACCTATGGGATTCCTGAACTCCATTTTCGGCAACTCTCAACGTCCTCGCTCGGAACGTATCGAGCGTGTCTTGCCGCCCGTGATGGCCCAGAGCCTCGAAAATCCCAGCACGCCGCTTTCTGAGATCAGCAACTGGGGCGAATTTCTGGGACTTCCGGGTACAAGCGATGACTGGATGCCACCCGTCAGTGAACGTACGGCCATGGCCTGCTCGGCTGTGTATCGATGCGTGACTTTGGAAGCGGGCGTTATCGCGGGTCTGCCGCTCAAGATCTATCGCCTGTCTGCGGACGGTCAGCGCGAAGAACTGCCAAACCATCGGCTGATGCCACTGCTGCAGACGGCACCTTTTCCAGGACGAGCGCTCACAGCTTTCTCCTGGCGGGAACTCTGGGGCGTGAACATGCTGCTCTGGGGCAATCATTACAGTGCCATCCGCTACGATGGGGCAGGCCGCGTCATCGGCTTTGACGCCTATATGCCCTGGCAGGTTCAAGTGGTCCGATTGCCAGGCAAGCGTGGCATCAATTTCTATGTTTGCACAGACGACGACGGCAACAGCGAAGTGCTGCACCAGGAAGACGTGCTGCACATTCCCGGACCGGGCTTTGACGGAATCAAGGGCCTGTCCCGGATTCAGTCGTTTGCTCGTGGCTCGGTCGGCCTGGCGCGTTCGATGGAAGAGCGCACAGGCCGTGTCCACCAGAACGCCTCGATGCCAAGCGGCGTCATGCAGGTGCCAAACAAGATGTCGGATCCGGGCTTTAATCGGCTCAGGCGCCAGCTGGAACAGGCTCACTCCGGCGTAGCTAACTGGGGTAAAACGGTCATCGCAGATGAAGGGTCGAAATACACGCCCTTCCAGTTGTCACCGCAGGATCTCCAGACGATCGAAGCCAGACGTTACCAGGTAGCAGATATTTCCCGCTTCTTTGGCGTCCCGCTCCATCTCCTGAACGAGACTGACAAGACCACGTCCTGGGGCACAGGCCTGTCTGAGAACACGCTGGCGTATCTGATCTTTTCGTTGGACGCCGATTTGCGGAGGATCGAAAGCGAGCTGAATTACAAGCTGTTCTCGGGCACCCGTCTGTTCGCAGAATTTGACCGGGACGGCCTGCTGTCCATGGATCCGGCCAAGACAGCCACGGTCATGCAAAGCGAGATCTCCAGCGGTGTCAGCACCATCAATGAGGCGCGCCGGAAAAAGAACCGCCCCCCCGTCAAGGGCGGCGACACACCACTGATCAACAGCACCAACGTGCCGTTGACGGCACAGGCAGCGAAGGGGCCGGATAATGCCCCGCCTGTTCCTCAACCTTCACCAAGGCAACAGGAATGAAACGCTACAATGCCCAGGCTGGCCGGTTCTCAAACCGCGCTCTCCTGGCCTTTACGCAGGCAGGGCTTCCCCAGACCCTGACCAGTCGCCCCCGTGCAGACGGGCAACCGGCCGAGATCCTGCTCTATGACGAGATCGGCTTCTGGGGGGTGACAGCAAAAGATTTTGCCAACCAGCTCGCACAAGTCGGTCCCGGACCGATCAACCTGCGCATCAACAGCCCAGGCGGTGACGTGTTCGATGGTCTAGCCATCTATGCCTCGCTCAAGCAGCATGATGGCACGGTCAATGTCATCATCGACGGTCTGGCAGCCTCGGCAGCCTCCTATATTGCTTTGGCGGGCGATACGGTCATGATCGCACCCAATGCTTTCATGATGATTCACAATGCCTGGGGTCTTGTCGTCGGCAACAAAGCTGACATGACGGCCACGGCGGCCGTGATGGCCAAGATCGATGGCCAGATGGCTTCCCTCTATTCCGGCAAAACAGGCCAGAGTTTGGAGGATATCTCCGCACTGATGGATGCCGAGACCTGGTTTACGGCCGAAGAGGCCAAGGATGCAGGTCTGGCCGATGTCATCGTGAATGATGACCGCACTATCTCGCCTTCGGCCAAGATCGATCTGACACCTGACAAGGATGTCCTCGCACTGGCGGCCGAGATGGCCATCGCATCACGCCAGCGTATGGCTCGCCTGGCCGAAGCTGAAAACGCCCTCTGACCATGCTCTTTCCGCCCTCGAAGTGAGGCGGGATCAGGGCATGACCTATACGGAACGCCACCCCTAGAGCGTGGCGGTTCCCCTTTCATTCCAAAACAGGAAATCCCATGCGTTCCAAGGAATTGCGCGCCAAGCGTGCAAAGCTGATTTCTGACGCCCGCGCTCTGATCAACGGCGAAACTGTCACCGCCGAACAGAATGCCCAGTTCGACGCCATGATGGCCGAGGCAGACGAACTGAAGGCCCGAATTGATCGCATCGAGACAGCTGAGGCTGCTGAAGCGGAACTGGCTGTGCAGATTGCGGCCCGTGGCGAAGGTGAAGGCCGAGGCACAGACGAACAGCGCGATCGTGAAACGCAGGAAGTCCGTGTCTTCGGCGCATGGCTACGTGGTGGCATGGACAACCTTGCCGGAGATGACCGTGTCTTCGCTCTTAACCAGGCACATCTCGGCACTAAGTTCCGGGCCGCACAAAGCACCCAGTCAGGCCAGGCTGGCGGCTATCTCGTGCCTCCCCTCTTTGCTGATCAGCTCCTGGTCGCTCTGAAGGGATACTTCACAGCACTGGATCTGTTCGACGAAATCCCCACGGCAACTGGTGCGCCGCTTCCCTGGCCGACCAATGATGACACGGCCGCCCGTGCCAAGATCATTGGCGAGAATACGCAAATTGGCACCAGTGACCTGAAATTCGGAATCTCCAGTGTCCTAGCCTATCTGTACGCTACGGATGCCGTCCTGGTGCCCTGGACGCTGATGCAGGATTCCTTTCTTGATCTAGACGCCTTCCTGCGCATGGCTCTGGCGACGCGCTTTGGCCGTACCCTGGCGGATGATCTGACTGTAGGTACCGGCACGAATATGCCGCAGGGTGTCTGTACAGCTGCGGGCGTAGGCGCGACGACGGCTGAAGTCGCCATCGGTTATGATGACATTCTCGACCTGCAGCACAGTGTGGATCCAGCCTATCGTCAGGGCGCTTCGTTCATGTTGAACGATATGACGTTCAAGGCTTTGCGCAAGCTGAAGGACAATGAAGGCCGCCCACTCTGGTCGCCATCCATTGCTGCAGGCGCACCGGATATGTTCGCGGGCTCGCCTTTGAACATCAACCAGAGCATGCCTGACATTGCGGCCGGGAATAAGGCCATGCTGTTCGGCAACTTCAAGAACTACAAGTTCCGAAACGTAAAAGGCCTGTCGGTCGTGCGCCTGAATGAGCGCTATGCCGACGCTCTCCAGACCGCCTTCTTCGGATATGCGCGCTTCGGCGGTGGTATGCCTGGTGCCGGTACGGCCATCAAGGCGCTCCAGACAGGCGCAGCGCCAGCGAACGGCGGCGGCTAACCTCAAGCAGGAGACTGATCGATGAGAAGCATTGCCCTCGGGTCAGCTCCTGCCCTGGTGCCTTTGGCCTCTCTGGCGGATCTGAAATCAGATTTGGGCATCACGGATGTCCAGTCTGATACAGACCTCGAAAGATACCTTCTGGATGCAACTGAGGCCGTGCTGACATTTATCGGCCGGCCACTTTTGTCCCAGACCTGGCAGGACCAAATCTTTGTGCGTCCCTTCCCTCGCACGCTGTCTCTGCTTCTCGGCGTCTATCCCGTTCACAACGTGATTGCCGTCACACGAAACGGAACAGCGCTTGAGCAAGATACCATCAACGATCTGGTCATCGATGACGACTGCGGCGAGCTTTATCGGCCTGATGTTACACAGCCTTTCTGGCCGGCAGGCCGGTATATCGTGACCTATGAGGCGGGTTATAACCCGCCCGTCACTCTGGATGACGGAACCGTGCAGCCTGGAAATTTTCCGGGCGCCATTTGCCTGGCCGTGCGGCGCGTCGCAGCAGCCTCCTACTATGCTCAGGGCCGTGATCCGACTTTGAAATCAGAAAATGAACAGGGCGTGGGCTCCACAAGCTGGGCTGTTCCGGATCCCTCTTTAGGAGGACTGACACCGGAAGCGGCGGGGCTGGTGCAACGTTTCCGCAGCGCAGGGTGTGCCTGATGGGCTATCAGACAGAACGCAGGCGACGTCAGATCCGACGTAAAGGCCGCATGATGGCGCTGTCCCGTGCAAATAATGGCAGTTTTCCTGCCCCTGTGCCAGTGAGCCTGCTCGCCTATTCCGCGCCGCCTGCTACGGCCGCGCTGGAAGCGGGCGTATCAGTCATGCCCTTCGTGGCGGAAACCCTGAATGATGAGCTGCAAGCCGCTGGATACGGCCGTCCTCGCAAGGATGACCGTCTCGTGGATGGCGGCCGCACCTACACGCTGACAGATGCGACAGCCGTTTATGACGGCGATCAGATCTGCGGCTGGAAACTCTTTGCAGCAGGTGGAACATGACGTCTCCCGTCGTCTGGATGGACGGGTTCCAGCGCGCTTCTGCGGCGATGGCTCCTTTTGGAATTCCGGTGCTCGATGCGATGGCGCAAGCCGATGATGATCAGAAGCACCCCTGGGTTCTGTTCGAAGTCGCCAGCGCGGACGGTGATCGCCTCGGCGTCGGTGAAATCGTTGACGAAGAAACCGGCCAGATCTGGCTGCACCTGTTCGTGCCACGCGGTTATGGGGCCTTGCCTGCACTCGAACGCCGCAAGGCTCTGTCAGTCGCGTTCCGCGTCCCGGACGGTGCTGCCCCCGAAGGCCTCTATTATGACGGGAAGTCTTACGATCCGCCCGATAAAGACCAGACAGGTAACTGGGTGCGGTTCAGTTTGGCCGTTACCTATCGGTATCAGGACATTGTCCTGCCTCTGCCATCCCCCTGATTTTCTCTGACACAGCCACCCTCGCGGTGGCTTTTTTTTGAGGTGAAACCATGGCCTTCACGGGCTCGACAGCAGGGTATCAGGCCGGTGCCCAGTCCAATGACACGGCCATCGCCTATGGTCTGGAACAGAATTACGGCGTCCAGGCGACCGGGACATTCCAGAGCACCCGTTTCACGGGCGAAAACTTCCGTCCTCAGGACACAACGCAGCGTCCGGATGAAATCAATACGGACATCGAAGCCTCTCAGGAAGTCGTCACACAGACCACGACCTCAGGCACGCTGTCTGGTGCCCTGTCGTATGGCACCTATGACGACATGCTGGCTGCCGTCCTTGGCGCAGACTGGAACAGCAACACGATCCAGAACGGTGCCGTCGTCAAAACCTGGACGGTCATCGAAAAGCTGGGCGGAAAATGGCTGGTGCGTCCAGGCTCCTTCTGCACGCAGGCACAGCTCACCTTTGCCCAGGGCAGCTTCTCGTCCGTCGCGTTTGACTTCACCTGTAAAGGCCAGTCCATCGCAGACGCTGATCCTGCCACGGCTTATACGGCAGCCCCGACAGGCCGGATTTTCGACACGGTCGGCAACTTCTCTGGCCTGACCATTCAGGGCAAGACCCCCGCTGGCTGTATTCGTCAGGTTCAGATCACGCTGAACCGGAATGGCTCCGGGGCTGATTATGGCATGGGCCATGCGGATGCCTGCGGGATCCGTCCAGGCGAAATTCTGGCAACAGGCCAGATCCAGTATTTCTTCAAGACCTGGGATGAATACCAGCTTTACGCCGCAGGAACGCAGGGACCGATCGCCATTACGGTGAAGGACGCGGCCGGGAACAGCTACGTGTTCACCTTCCTGAACGCAGCCCTCCGGAACCCGCAGATCAATGCCGGCAGCAAGAACACCACGATCGTGGCCACGTTCGACATTTCCGGCAATCCGCTGGCAGCGGGCGGAACCTTCAAGATCGACCGGATCCCGGCAATGCCTCCAGCTTCTGGCGGCTGACATGAGGTTACGTCATGGCTGACATCCATTGTCCAGGCGTGACGGTCGCGTCGGCGCGGACCCTGCGACTGCTGGCGTCCAGTACGCCGCCGCTCTGGGGTGTCCGGCTGCCTTCCATTCGGCAAAGCTGGGCACCGAAAGCACCGGCTGACGTCCTGGAGTTTGCACTGGATCCCCGCCGCTGGCTTGCGGATGCGGGTGACACGCTTCTGTTCGTCTCTGCCACGGTTCCGGATCCTGTCACGTCCTCGGACCTGACAGCGCTCTGGTGCGGCAAGGTCAGCGGCCTCGCCGTTGTCTGTCTGGCAGGTGGCCAGCCGAACACACTGGTGCCGGTCAGTCTGACTCTGCACACGTTGCAAGGCCGCCGTCACACAGAAGCCGTGACTGTCCAGATCAACCTGGACAGCGAGCCGGACGACGTGCCGGACTGGCCATCTCTGGCCGATGGCACGCCCATCATTCCGAACGCACTGACGGATCCGGATGGCCGGGTTCTTACCCTTGGCACCTCGCAGATGAAGCAGGTTTCCGTGGCGCAGCTGCTGTCTCCGGACGGGACCAGTCACCTCACATCCCCTGCCGGCGTCCCGTTGCTCAATCAGGTTTTCCGATCGGCAACAGACACGCTGCTGCTCGCATAGAGAGACAACATGGCAACAACCAATCAACCAGGACAGCCGATTTCAGGCCTCCCGTTTGCTGACAGCGTGTCTTCTACGGACGCGCTCCTGGGAATCGTCACCAAAGCCGGCGGAACAGGTGCCAATCAGGTCACAATCCTTGTTCTGGCACAGGCCATCAGTGCGGCAATCGGTCTGGACGATGCTGTTGAGGCTGCGGAAACGGCTGCTGCAAGTGCCGCGGCCAAGGCTGAAGCGGCCGGGACTGCGTCCTCGGACACCGTAAATTCCTTCCGAGGCAAATCGGGCGGCCTGGCAGCGCTAGATGCTCTGGGGCAGTTGTCCCTGACAGACGGCAAATCCCTGGTCGCGGCGCTGAAGGTTCTGCCGGCCACACAGACCACGCCAGCCCGTCTGGCGACAGCCATTCCGCTGGATGGGGCAACGCAGTTTCAGACGGGCGACACCGTCGCCACGCTGGCAGATCTGTTGACGGCCGTGTCCGGACTGGATGGTAGCCAGATCTATATCGATCAGGGTGGCTTTGTCCGCCCTGTCCCATCTGATGCGCAGACCCTGCCATCCGATCTGGTGGCTGACGGAAGCCGCTACCGGGCGCCTGCGGAGTATCAGGCCGGGACGAAATCCCTGCCGGCAGGACTGTCCCTGAATGCAGACGGTGAAACCATCATGACGGATGGCAGCCAGTTTTTTGCTGGCACCTGGGCGAACGGCCCGCTGCTCTCACCCCTTTAATACTGGAAGACTCATGTCTCTTTCTGATGGAAACCCGACAACCTTTGGCAAGGTTGGAGCAGATACTTTCGTGCGCGGTGACGCCTCTGCCCTGACAGTGCTGGATCCGGGCAGCGATACACCAGCAGCTGGCATTCGTCTGGATGCGCTTGCCAGTCAGACCCGACAGGCCGCAAGTGATGCGTCGGATGCCAAGACATCTGCATCTGAAGCTGTTGCTGCAGTAAAGTCGGCTGGAACGGACGTCGATACCAAGCTGGGAAATTATCTTCCGAAGAGCTCTATCGGCGCGAATGGTGGTGTCGTCGGCATCGATGACGGTGGCGGCATTCTGCTCAACTCCGTTTCGGGAGCCATTACCTATATTAATGCTGGAAAGCCCGGAGGGTCCGACCAGACCGCCATTCAGTTTTATAGCGGCTCCAATGAGGGGACAGCAGCCACGCTGACTGCCTGGGGTGGAACAGGCGCTATGGACGGAAATCTGGCCGTGGGAGGGTCCACGCTGCACCCACAGACCAATAACGTCACCAGCCTGGGAACATCCAACAACGCCTGGTCGGGCATCGTAACCCAGACAGCGCCGCAGGTTGTTTCAGACGCAAACGACAAGAAGATCGTCGGCACCCTGGGCGACAGTGGTTATGCGGACATCACAGCAAAACTTCGGGCCGCCTGGGCTGCCATCAGCGGCGTTGTGTACACTCTGAAAGGTGGTGCATCTGATCGTCGCCACATTGGCGTCATTGCTCAGACTGTACAGGCCGCCTTCACCGCGCAGGGGCTCGATCCTGCGGAATACGGTCTCTGGTGTTCAGAGCCACGGACGCAGATCGTAACGGCGAAAAATGAAGATGGGTCTACGACCACGACCGTCCAGCCAGTGTACGAAGCCGACGGAAAAACGCAGGCGACCCAGCAGACGCTTCGCTATGAAGAACTGCTGTCTCTGGGCCTGTTCTGTGAACGTCTGGAACGGTCTGACCTGACGGCCCGGATTGCTGCCCTGGAAGCCAAGACCGCTTCTCCCGCTGCGGCATAAGGAAACCTCATCATGGGGGACAACCCAACCTCTGTGGACAATGCGATCTGGGGCCTGCGGGCCTCAGAAACGTTTCTGCGTCTACCATTGCCGGACAGGTTCGTTATTGCCGCGCCGTCAGCTCCGACAGACAGTGACGGGGTAAACTGCACATTTGCCATTCTGGCCGGCGATGCTGTTCTGTATTCCAACGATAGCGGGAAATGCACAGTCGGCCTCCAGGGGCAGACCAGTGCGGGCGCGTCCAAGAAGAACCTCAAGATCAAGGTCAAGAACGGCAGCAAGAGCAAGGTTGCCATTCAGTTTGGATCGTGGGCCGAAAGCACGTCCATCACGCTCAAGGCCTATGGCTCCATTCCGGGCAATCCCACGGCCTTTGATCGCTCCATGGTCCGTGAGGCGGTCAGTCTGGAAATCTGGCGACAGATCCGGCGCGACACTCCGTCGGATCCGGGCCAGCTCACGCCGTGGTACGCACGGCTGAATGCGACGACCACGCTCTTTCAGTCGCCTCTGTGCTCGTGTGACTGTTGGCCGGTCAACGTCTACCTTCAGACGCCCTCTGATTCGCAGCCCGTGTTTTATGGCTGCTATATGCTGCGATCGGATAACAGCAATCAGACCTATCTGATTGACGACCAGAATCCATCTCACTATCTGCTCCAGCCGCAACACGGCTCGGATGCGATCTGGACGGACAAGGGCCAGTTAAACACGTCTGTCTGGGAATTCTCGTCTCCGGCCAAGCCTGACACATCCGTGCCAGGACGCCTAATCGACTGGTTTGCATCCTGTCTTCAGGATCCGGGAAAATGGCTGCTGTATCGTGACTATCTCAATCTGGCGTCCTGGCTGGACTACCTCATCCATATTGAGGTGGTGGGGAGTTTCGACAGCACGCTGAATAACGTCATCCTGAAATCGTACACAGCCACGCAGACGTCCGGATTATGGGAAATTGATTCCTACGATCTGGATGAAAGCCTGGGTGTGAAGTGGAATGAGCCAAATGGTGCCGCGCCAGACACCACGGGCTGGGCCAGTGATGGGGCAACGGTTTTCAAGCAGATGCGTGATCAGTTTCAGGATCAGATCCGTGCCCGTTACGCCTACTTGCGGCGGTCAGGGACATTGTCCGGCACCGCTTTCCGGTCGGTTCTGCAAAACTATGCGCGTTTTCGACCTGACGATCTGGCAGCCGACTTGGCGCTCTACGGGACAAACGCTATCGCGTCCTATCCCTATCTGACGCACTGGTACGACGGCCGCCTGGCGTGGCTCGATGCCCAGTGGGGCTATTCAGCCTGACGTGACATCCGCCGCCCTCCGAGGCGGTTTTTTTATACCCTCAATTCAAACGGAAAAAATTAACATGGCAAAGCTGTCAGCCTTTTCGCGCGATCGTAACCGTGTCTCCCAGGGCGAAGAAATCGAAGTCGGACCTGAAGGCAATACGTTCTTCATCACAACGCGCGGCTTTACGCCTGCCTATCGTGACACGCTGTATGCGCTGCGTCTGGCAGAAGCCCGTGACCTGAACCGCTCTGTTCGGGCTGGCGCGGGCTTTTACGCGCCTGACACGCTGCCACCGTCGAACGACGATCTGTGCCAGGGCAAGGCGCTAGCGCAGGAATGTGTGCTGGGCGTCAAGGGACTGGAAGGTGACGACGGACAGGATCTGACGGTGGATGCGTTCCGCGACATGCTGTCCAGTGGAGAGTATCCGGCCCTTGTCACGTTGTCCCTGATGGCGGCTGGCCGTGTCGGTGCCGAGCGGGAAGAACAGGCCAAGGCCTCCGAGGGAAACTGATTGCCTCACTCCAGTGGGAACTGGAGTGGGGCCAGTTCACGGGGGAGAACGAAATTCCAGAGATCCGTGAAGCGGCTCTGGAGCACCGTGTTCTCCCGGATCCCTGGAATGAGGTACCCTGGCGTGCCTGGCACGATCTCCAGCACGACCGTCCCTGGATTACCGACGGTCTGGGTGCAGGCATGGGGGCGATCCGGATTATTTCCCGCCCCCAACCCATCGGCTGGGTGGCCGTGGATCGGTGGTGTGATGCCAACGGTGTCACGGCGGACGAACGCCCGCTTGTGTTCCGCCTGGTGCGGGCTCTGGACATCGTGTTCCTCACGCATCGGAACACTCAGATCACGCAGGATCTCCAGAACGCTCTGAGGAAATAGTTATGGCATCGCCACGCAGTGTTGCCCGGAATATCCGTCTGTTCCGGGATCATGCTCTGTCACCGGCAGCCCAGTCGGCCTATCTGGCACGGGTCGCCATTGATGCCCGTGACACGGCCGTGCGGCGCGGGGATGCCCCTCCACACTGGACCACAAACGTGGATGGGCGTCAGGGGGCGCCGGAAAGCTCGGTCCGGCCTGATGGATTCATTCTCTACAAGTTCAACGTGATGGGCCTGGCGGCCAAGGCTGCGCTCCAGCTTTGCAAGGAGCGTTCCCCTGTACGATCCGGACGGTACCGCGACAGCTGGGTGGTCGTGGTCGAGGGCAAGCCCTGGCCAGGAGATGTGGCTGACGTGCCAGACGGCAAAGACGTCATGATTGTTAATCCTCAGCCCTATGCCCGCAAGATCGACACTGGCGCCATGAAAATGAGTGTTCCGCCCGGAATTGTCGAAGCTGTGCGCCAATCCATCCAGCGCAAATTCCCGACCGTGAACGCGGCCCGTGCCTTTGTGACGGTGCCCTCCGGATTGCTGGAAAACGCACCTTACATCCTGCGTCGCAATGGACGCGCCAAAGACCGAGCAGCCGGAAAAGCGATCACCTATCCGGCTCTAATACTCACCCGAAGAACCTGAGGTTTTGTCATGGCGACAGTTGAGCAGATCGAAGTTTCCTACCGTGGACAGATCGCCTCAGCTGCGCAGGCAGATGCGGATGCCCTGGACAAGGTTGCGGACGGTCTGGACCGGGTCGGTGACTCTGTTGAGGTCACAGACAGCAAGATTACTCGCACGACCAAAACAGCTGAAGGCTGGGTTAAAACCCTTGATACCGTCACGAAGTCAGCAACTGCCCTGCAAAAGGCGCAGGACAAGCTGAACGAAGTCACTGAGACGGTGAATGAGGGCGTCCGCAAAGGTGAGGTCACGCAGGCAGAAGCGGCCCGCACGATCGATGCCCAGGCCGCCAAGGTCAAGAAACTGTCGGACGCCCATGACGCGGCCGTGAAATCAGCCAAGGGGGCCAGCGATGCGCTCCAGGACACGACCGATAAGGTCAAGCTCTCTGGATATCAGTTCGGCATTGTCGCTGATGAAGCGCATAAGTTCTTTGACCAGGTGATGTCTGGCGGCTCTGCCATGAAGGCCGCCTTCTATCAGGTGCCGAATATCGTCCAGACCATGGGCGGCCTCGGCAGCGCCGTGAAGGTTGTTGGCGGATTTCTCTCCGGTCCGGGCGGTCTTGCTGTTGCGGCTGCTGCAGGTGCCGCTGCCCTCTACAAGGTCGGCTCGGCGGCCGAAGCCGAACAGGAACAGCTGGCGACGCTGTCGCAGCATCTTCGGGCAACCCGTGATGACTACACCGCCATGGCCTCATCAGCCGAGGCAGCAGCACGCCAGCTTTCGTCCAGCAGTGGCCTATCGCTCGATGACAGCCGGTCCGTCACCACGACCTTTGCGGCCGTGCCCACCATCGATGGCTCCAGCCTCAAGGCACTGTCAGCTGAGGCGCGAGATCTGGCCGAAGTGATGGGCGAAACCGTGCCAGAAGCCGCCAAGACCATGGCGGATGCGTATGCGGATCCGGCCAAAGCGGCTCAGGACTTTGCCGACAAGGGTTTGCTGGGGGTTCATCAGAGCTTGGTCAGCCAGGTCGAAGATCTGCAAAACTCTGGCAACCGCCTTCAGGCCTGGCAGTTGCTCATGCAACAGGTCGGAACAGCAACACGCGGAGCTTCGGAACAGGGCCTGACGCCCTTCCAGCAGGCTTTGCATGACCTGCGGGACGACTGGGCCGCTCCGATTGCAGGTGCGAAAAGCCTAGCTGATTCCATAGGAGATGGCATTGTCGCTGGTGCGACGAAGGGTATCAATGCCCTTGCCTCACTCGGAACGTCGCTCCAGTCCGCCAAGAAGTGGATGGACAGTTTCCAGCCGGCGCATGTGGCCTATGAAGCGCAGCAGGCCACTCTTCGCAGCGGTTCATCATCTGGAATTTCCGGGCTGATTGACAGTGTTGGCTCTCAGATCGGGGCCAGCTCTGACGTCCTCTCCCTGGCGCACCGGATCCAGCCCGTGGAAAGTGCCACGGGTCAGTACAAAAACGGTCAGGTGGTCACGTCGTCTGCCGGTGCCATTGGCGCCATGCAGGTGATGCCGTCCAATGCTGACGGGAATGACCTAACGGACCCGACCGGCAACGTCACGGCCGCTGAACGGCTCCTGATCCGGCTCTATTCCAAGTATGACGGCAATCAGCAGCTTGTGGCCATGGCCTATAACTGGGGCGAAGGAAATGTTGATTCCTACCTGAAGGGATCAAAGTCTGTTCCGCAGTCTGTCCAGGATTATGCGGACAAGGTGACGGGTGGCGAGGTCTATGGCGCCACGACTGTTGCCAACATGCAGGGAAAAGTCAGTGACGCCCTGAAATCTTCGGACAGTTCTACGGCCTCCCAGGTGCAGGATCAGACCAACGCTATCAAGCAGCTGACGTCTGCCCAGGCAGCACTGGATGACCTGCACAAAGCTGGCAAAGTGACAGACGCTGACTATGCGGCGTCCACTCAGGATCTGACCAATCGTCTGCTGACCCATAAGGGGGCATTGAACGAACTCCGGGATCCGCTTCAGGAGCTGGCGCATCAGCAGGAACAGGCCACGGATGCGGCATGGGCTGGATCAGCCGCGCAGAAAGCCATGGTCCAGGTGGATCAGCAGGTTGAGGACGCTGCCCGCAAGATGGGTCAGGCGCATGCCTCCACCGCTGACATTCTGGTGGCTGAAGCGCGAGAACAGCAGATCCTGACGGGTCAGTTCAATGCTTCGATCGAGACCATGACCCGCAAGACGACTGCCCAGGAAGCGCTTCTATCTTCCTATGATGGCAGCAAGGGTAGCCTCGATCAGTATCTGCGGTCTGTGGAAGCGTCTGAGACGATTCAGAATACCTCGACAGGGAATACGAAAGAACAGGCCCGTCAGCTGGCTGTTCTCACGGATGCCCTGAACAAGTCTGCGGCCGCACAGGCGGACGTGACCACCGCACGCAAGGCTTATGGTCAGTTCCTCGATCTGGATTACATCAAGGCGGAAACGGCGTCTCTGAGTCAAAACTCGGATGCGGTTTCGGTTCAGATGGCTGTCCTGAAAGAGCGGAACAGCCTTCTGGAGAATGGTGCCGATCTCACGTCCAAGGCCAGTCAAACGGATCTGGCGAACGTGGCAGCGATTCAGTCAGCCACGAATGCCTACCAGCAACAGCAGGATGCACTGAATGAGCTGACCAGTGATATTTCCTCAGCAGCGGATACGCTATCGGGGGATTTCACGCAGGCCTTCGTCAATGCCTCCAATGGCGGGGTGACGTTCAAATCTGCCATGCAGGGCGTCGAAAGCCAGCTGGTCTCCATGATCGCCAAGTTGGCGCTCATCAATCCACTTCTGAGTGCCATCGACGGTAAAAGCCGCACAACCCTTGGCAGTATCGGCTCCCTTTTTGGAGGCGGTAGCGCTGTGGGAGGCGTTTCCATTCCAACAGTGAATATTGGATCCCAAGACGATGCAGACGCCTTGGGTGGGCTGGGGTCGGCGGCATCAGCCTCTGGTTCGCTTGGCAGCCTTGGTGGTGCCTCGTGGCTGTCCTCCGGCCTGAAAACCAATCTGTTCGGGACGGCGACAGTCGGCAACCTGCTCGGCGGCGTTGGGGCTGGGTTCGGTCTTGGCTCTGCTCTCGGCGGTATCGGCGGTGGAACAAACGGCACATTGGGCAGCGGAATTGGCTCCGGCATTGGCGCTCTGGCCGGCTCGTTTATTCCAGGCGTTGGAACACTGATCGGTGGCCTGGTGGGTGGTGGTCTAGGTGGCCTTCTTGGTGGCCTCTTCGGGCACAAGAAGAACCCCTACACGATCGACCAGGTGCAGACGATCGATGGTCAGCTGTCTCTGGGCCAGACCTGGAACCAGGCACAGACGGACACGATCACGGAGCAGCTGAAGACGGATATTTCGTCGATCAACAGCGTTCTGTCTGCGACTGGAGCTGATATCGGCGGTGGCTACCTGGGCACGGTCCGCAACGACAAGAACAACAAAAATGCGGCGCTCCGGTCCGTCTCCCTGACGGATCTGCTGAAAAGCTCCACGTTGACCAGCTCTGACGCCACGTTCAATCAGGCGCTGTCTCAGGGCATGCCCTCGGATATTACGGACGTTTCCACCTATACGGCAGCGATCCAGAGCCTGAAGACCATGGCCGATACGGTCGATCAGCTTGGTGTCTCGGTCTCGAAATTCAATTCGGACGGTACCGTCACGATCCAGAATTTCACGCAGCAGACCGGGGATCTGAAAACGGCGCTCGATACGGCGCTGGACGGACAGACGATGTCCACGTCCGATCTCCAGACGCAGATCTCCACGATCAGCACGTTCGTCAACACGACGATGCCGAGCCTGCTGTCAGCCACGGTTTCGGGCCAGCAGTCCTGGGTGGATCAGATGGCCACGCTGAAACAGACCTATGACGCTGCGGCGTCTCAGGCCTCGGCTTACGGGCTGGATTGGTCTGCCCTGACATCCAAATATCAGACGCTTTACGATCAGGGTTATGCAAACAACATGACCACGCTCAATCAGTCTGATGCGGGTGTCCGGGCGCGTTACATGACGGCGACAGGAGATGATGAAGGGGCAGCGCTCCTGAATTTTGACACCAGTGCCGATCAGCAGCGCCAGTCCCTGAAAGATACCTGGCAGTCCTTCCTGGGCGATTCCTATGCGTCCCAGCAGGCCTATGTGGATCAGTCGGCCGATCTGGAAAAGACGCTGGCAGCTGAACGCCTCCAGATCCAGCAGCAGTACAACGGCACGTCCGTGGCACAGCTGAAGGAATACCAGGAACAGGCGCAGCAATCTGTCACGTCGGTGTTTTCCAGCCTGACGGATTATGCGCGGGGGCTGAATACGTCCGACGCGTCGCCACTGTCTGCCCAGGCGCAGTACCAGAGCGCCAATGACAACCTGATGAGCGATTATCAGGCAGCCATGGGCGGGGATTATGATGCCCTGTCGCGGATCCAATCCGATGCCAGCACCTTCCTGTCCACGTCCAAGACCTGGCAGGGCTCTGGCACCGGATACAGCACGGATTTCACGCAGGTTTCGAATATCCTGAAAGCACTTGGCCAGTCAGACAGTGACAAGATCACGGCGTCTCTGGTCCAGAAGCTGTCGCAACAGACCAATGACCTTCTGAAAGGCATGACCGACCAAATGGCCGAGCTGGTGAAAGTTGCCACGGCAACACAGAAGACAACCCAGCTTCAGGCTGTCACCGACGCCACACGGCCGAGGGCGGCATGAGGTTTCGCACGGTTGATATGGAAATCGTTCTGCCGGCCGTCACGCAGCCGGCAGCGGTTCCAGGGTGGGGCAATGTTCCGTGGGGGGCTTTGACGCAATATCCGGATAATCCGGAATCAGTCGAAACCCTGCGGTTCTCGGATGCGGGCTATGTGACGGAAACGCATATCCCCTATCCGCCCTACGTTACTCAGGCGCTGGATCTGTCACGGTCCCTGACCCTGTCAGCCGATGCCCTGGGCGGTTCGTTCTCGATCGGGATCCTGACGCTGGCCAATCCGGACGGCGTTCTGGATGGCCTGCTGCAAAGCCGTGTGAATGACCATCTTCCCGTTACGCTCCGGGAAGGTGTGCGGCTTTGGGATGGAACCCGACAGATCTGGATGGATCCGGCGTCCGCCTCTCTGCGTCCCGTTTTTGCGGGGCTGGGAAAGAACTGGCAGCCGGGTCTGAACAGCGTCTCCATTACGCTGCTCGATGCCACCTACTGGCTGGACGGGACCGTTCCCGTCTCGGTTTATGGAGGCACAGGGCGTCTGGATGGAGACAGCAACGTTGTCGGTCGGGACATCCCACGGCTGCGGGGTACGGTCTGCAACGTCACGCCTGTTCTGATCGACAGCAGCAATTACGTTTATCAGCTGTCAGACGGGCCGGCGGATGTGGTGGCGCTGTATGAGGGCGGGTACGCGGGGATCGCTTCTGGCGGGACCGTCACCGACCTTTACGCCGCGTCTCCGGATCCGGGCACCTACACGGTTCTCTCCAGCAGTGCGGGCACCTGGATCCGGCTGGGCACCAAACCCGTCTATGGGATCACCGTCGATGCGGTGGGAGGCTTCCGATCGGGGGCGGCTCCCGCCAACGTCCTGGACGTTCTGCGACAGTTCCTGATCGAGGACATGGTCATGCCGTCTGCCTATATGGATGCGGCCTGGACTGCGACGTCCAGCCTGGCACCGTATGCGGGAGGGTGGTTCTGGGACGGGTCCAGCAGTGTGACAGGCCGTCAGGCGGTCAGCACGCTGCTGTCGGGTCTGGGAATTTCCCTGGTCCCGACCCGGACAGGCACGTTGCGGCCGATCCGGTTGCAGGATCCTGCAGATGCAGGGGCTCCGGTCATAACCCTGACCACGGACGTGATCAGCGCGATTTCGCCCGTGCCCCTGGACAACTCTCTGGATCCGCCCACCTGGCGCTGGCGCATTGGCTGGCAGCATAACTTCACGGTCCAGACGTCCGGCTCCGGTCTGCACCCGCAGGCCTCGGCGGATCGTCAGTCCCTGATTGCCGAAAGCGACCGGGGCGCTGTGTGGTTTGATACGATCGTCAAATCTCAGTGGCGCGTTCCAAACGATCCCGCGCTGATCTCCACAGCCCTGGCCAATCAGGCGGATGCCGTGGGCATTGCGCATTGGCACGGATCGGTCTGGGGCAAGCGCCGTCACCTCTGGGCGGTGGATGTACCGCAATCCGTGGCTCTGGCCGTGGATCTCGGGGATCCGGTGTCGCTTCAGGCGCCTGTGCCGGGTGCGAAATCCGCCATTCCGGGGATTGTGGTCAGTGAACACGTCACCAGCTCCGGCAATACGACAACCCTCACAATACTGGTCTGAGTTCTGCAAAACTGCGGCATTGGCTGGCAGAATGTGCTGCTGCCGGCTGCATTGTCCGGCAATGGCGTTTCTGGCCTGCCCGTCACCAACCTGCAAAACCAGCAGGGTGCGGCAAGTCTCGCCTGGCGCGTGGCAGCCGGGGGCACCGGATGGAGTGCTGACGTCAAGGCAGCCCTTGGCTCTGTCCAGTCGATCCGGGCGATCAGTCTGCACCGGACCAACCTGACGACAGCGGCGACCTGGCGCATCCAGATCTGGAACGGTACGGCCGTGGCGTTTGACTGGCACGCATCTACCAACGTCCAGAATGGGCAGTGCGTGCAGATTTTGAGCACGCCAGTGTTGGGTGATTCTCTTGAAATCACGGTCTGGGATGCTAGCAATCCGGACGGCTTCATTTCGATCCCGCTGGCCTATGCCGGACCGCTCTGGCAGCCAGCGCGAAACTATTCTTCCGAAAGCACCGAAAGCCTAACGGTGGGGCAGCAGAGCACCACGACGCTGTCAGGTGGCGAATTCGTGGATGCGCGATACGTCCAGCGTGGCCTGTCGATCGCGCATCAGTCCTACGGCGATGCGGATGCGGTTGTCTTGCGCCAGATTCAGCGTGTCGCCGCCACGGGCCAGAATATCCTGTTCGTGCCGGATCCGTCTGGCGGTGCGGCCGCGCTGGCCCAGACGGCGCTGTTCGGACGTCTGTCGGGCGGTGATCTCTCCAACCCCTTTGGGCCAGCCGATCGGCACTCTCAAACTCTCACACTGACGGAAAGGCTCTGACGTGGCAGCACCGCTTCTTCTTGATCTTGTCCTGGAGACAGCCACCAATCCGGGTACGGGGTCGTTCACGCTGAATGGAGCTGTCCAGGACCGACGCTCTTTTGCCTCGGCGGCTCCGGGTGGTGGACAGGTGTTCTATTTTGCCGATGACGGAACGCAGGCCGAATGGGGTGTTGGCGTCCTGACGGTGGGGACGCCGAATACCCTTAGCCGGCAAGCCGTGACGCGGACGACGCAGAATACGGCGCAGGCGCTGAATTTTACCGGGACAGTCCGGGTCTATTCCTGGGTGCCGGCGTCCTACACGCCTGTCCTCGATGGGAATGGGTCTCTGGCGCTGCGGGGTGATCTCTCGGCGCAGAACGGAACACTGAAAACGCTGACGGTGACAGCCACCTGCACGGTCCCGCGAATCACGGACTGGGGCTCCCAACAGTCCGTGCCGGCTGTCGATGCCCAGAACCGGTTCATCAATAAGGATGTCGGTGGTGGCAACCTGCCAGTCCTGAATATCCAGCTGGTCAACGCACCAACCGAGGACAACAGCGCGGCCTATTTCCAGTTTTTGACGACCTGGGGTGCTCTGGCCGTCCCCACGAACGCGAGCGTCGCCAACCAGATCCGCAGCTATGCCCAGCCGATTGGCAACTATGCGCAGTCACAGGCACTGACGGACACGGCCGCCTATCTTCAGAGCCAGATCAATAACAAACAGCCGACCGGCACTTACGTCACGACGCAGCCGACAACCTCCGGATCCAGTGGGGATCTGAAGATCAACGCGGTCAATTTCAGCAACAGCGCCAATGCCCCTTACCTGAGCGGCTACAAGCCGGACGGCTCCCTCACCAGTTACATTCTGGCCCAGATCGGAGACCTGCCGCTGGACAGGTCGAAAAAGCTGCACTGCTGGCAGGTCGTCATCCAGAGCGGTCAACGCGTGAATTTCCCGTCCGGATTTTCCGGAAGCCCGGACAGCATCAATTTCAACACAACCCAGCGCCTTGATCTGTGGTGGACCAACGCCGACTCAGGCGGATTTACAATCAATTCGAACTCCAACGCCTCGCAGCAGATTTCTGTGATTGCGTCCGGACCTCGATAGGACAAAACGACATGACAACTGCCCTCGATGCAATCAAAGCGACCTATCCCGCCCGCTATTATGCGACCACGGACGGATCTGTTGTCACGGGTGTCCTGGACGTCTGGGCCGGGACCACGAACAGCGTTCAGGCACAGATCAACGTGCTGGCCGTGCCGGCTGTGTCTGATCTGATTGCCCTGACAGCAGACCAGTTTGCCGAAACGGTCGGGGCGACGAATATTCCGGTCTCAGGCGGCGCTCTGGTCTATGCCAGCCGCTATGTGGCTAAATTCGACCATACGGCCGCACAGCCTGCTGCTGTTACGGGCTGGTACGACCTGTGGACTCTTGGGTCTCATAAGAACCTGCCAGCGCTTGATGATCTTCTGCTTCTGTCCGCGTCGGACTGGCAGGCCTTGGGTGGAGACTATGCGGACAAGGGAAACAAGGGCGTTCAGGACGGCAAGCTGATCGACTACAGGCCGCCGCCTGTTCCTGTGCCGCTTCCTGACCAGGCAAAATCCGAACAGGCCTGGATCCAGTATCAGGTCAATCTGGCCGCCGCGATGGGTGAAGCCTTCACGGATCCGATGAGAATCTATGTGAAGGCTATCGCAGCCATTGCGGATGGCACGGACACGGCCAGCACGGCATTGCCGACGCGGCCTGATCCGATCATGGCCTGATCTCATACCCTAAACACTCTTTAGACGTTCTCTGACGGCTGCCTCTGGGCGGCTTTTTTTATGGAAAAACCATGCCTGACGCTCTGACCCCGTTGCCACTCCAGATCGCACCATCCAGCAAAGACGACCTGATCCGGGAATTGCAGGATCGCGCCCTGAAGCTCGAAACTCAGGTCGAAGGATTGGGGGACAAGTATTCTGATCTTCGGGTGGAAATGCGCTCAGAGATCGCATCCCTGCGCACCCAGATCAACGATCTGAAGGAAGATCTGGAAGCCGGGATCAAAGCACTCGGGTCCAAGGTTGATCGCGTCATGGGGGGCAAGGCCGTAGTCACGGCACTTGTCACCCTGGCGACATCAATTCTTGGATCCGGAGTAGTTCACCTTGTTGTATCTATAAAATAAAACTAAACCGAAATAATTTTCGCCTTAGGATATTTTTTTAAGAAAAAATCGTGTTCTATTTTAGAAAATGATACATACACCCAATCTATACACGCATCATCGTTTTCGTAATTGACTATATCTTCTAAAGGATTATGTAGCAAAATTGCGACATAATTCTTGGATTTAAGATCAGGCTTCTTTTTTTCCGAGAAAAATATTCTTCCATCTCGGAAATCTATAAAGCCGTTCTCCTTGAAAAAAGCATAGTCAATCTTAAAATGAAAAAAGTATTCCTCATAGTCCGATTGATGACTTATATCTTTATGTAATTGAGATAACATTATATTTGCTCTGCCTTGAGCGTAAAAAGCAATATCTCCCGCCTTTATAAAAGCGGACATGATTGCTTTCTTTTTATAGTCTTCAAAGCTTACTACGTATGGCATTGGTTTTTCCTTTGGTTATTCCAATGAAACCATAATCGACTTAGATCCAGACTCACAATCCGTAAAAAATAATTGTTAGGTATTAATCCTATGACTGAAACTGCCGTCGTGCTGGCCATGACGCTCTTGAGGCTGCCCGGTTTCGAGGGATTCCGGTCGAAGCCCTATGTCTGCCCTGCCGGGTACTGGACCATCGGTTACGGCAGCCGCTGGCTGAAGGACGGCAAGCCCGTCACGGCCAAGACGCCGCCCATCAGTGCGGCGGATGCTGCCAGCCTGTTGCTGCAATCTGTCACGGCTCTGGACATTTCTTTGTCCCGCCTGGTCAAGGTTCCGCTTTCTGACGTCCAGCGGGCCGCTCTTCTGTCCTGGCAGTACAACGTCGGCACACCGGCCGTGGAAAGCTCCACGCTGCTGCGCAAGCTCAATGCCGGCGGTTATGTCGGCGCGGCCAATGAGCTGACACGCTGGAACAAGGCGACCGTTAAAGGGCACCTAGTCGAACTGGCAGGTCTGACCACGCGCCGCGCCTATGAACGGGACGTGTTCCTGGGCAAGCGGACAGTCATGGGGCCAAGCCATGCAATGGTCTGACCTTCTCGGCTTGCTCCCGCCTCAAGTCCTGCTCTGGGGTGGCATCTTTCTTGTTCTGACGTCGATGCTGCTGAATGTCTGCGGCTTTCTACGGTCTAGGCTTGCCCCGCCGGATCCCGGATCGATCTGGGTCAGGCCCTATCAGCTTCTGAGCTTTCTGGCCTTCGAGCAGAAATATGCCGCTGCCATGTACAAGATCGGGCTCACGGCCGTCATGACGACGCGGGCTGAAGCGCCCCTTTTAAAGAAGGCCGGTGCAGACAATGGCGTGCCGATCCTGGACAGCAAGGGCAAGCCCAAAGCCCCTACCTGACTGAACCCGTCAGTCGGACCTGGTTCGATCATCCTCATTTCTCAGATCTCCGAAGGAGGCAGTGTTCTTGCTGTCAGACCGTCGGATGCAACGCCGCCCATCGAGGTGGCTTTTTTTATGGAAGAAACAGTTATGGCTTTTACATCTGTCTCGGCTCTTGAAGGTCTTGTGAATCAGTCTCTCGGCAAGGCTGATACCCCTACTGTTCAGCAGGGCATCAGCGTCGGTGGCCTCGTGCTTCAGGGCGTCCTGGCCGCCTCGATGTCCAAGCTGGCCGAGCATGTCGATATTACGGCATTCGATGCCGCTCTCACCAAGACGCTGGAAGGTGCGACAGACCTGGAGCGCGTGATCGCTGCTGGTCCCGTCACTCAGACGCCAGCTCAGTGAATACCGCCAATCTGGCGATTGTCGGCGTCATGGCCCTTGTGGCTGTGGCGTCGGCCCTCGGGCTCTATCGAGCCGGGGGCAAATCGCAGAAAGCTGATACGGCTGACCAGGACGTCAAAGACGCAGAGTCTCAGGCGGCGCAGCTGCAAGCCATGGAACAGCGCGGTGCAGATGCTCCGCAGACCGTTGATGAGCTTCTAAATGCTCTAGATAAGGGAAAAGCATGATGCGGGCTGTTCTATTGTGCCTGGTGCTGGCTGGGTGTGGGCAACCACGCATCAAGGTGATGTGCCCTGCCCTGCATCCCTGGACGGCTGATTTCCAGACGGGAATGGCAGCCGAGATCCGCACACACAGGCAGGACTGTCCTGCCTTAATTCAAAGCGCGATTCAAATGTCTCGCATCCATAAACTCTGCAATATTCAATAGATAAGAAAATTTGTTATTCCGGAACAAATAGATAAGTTCCTGCACATAAAGTTGCCCATCCATCGAACTTTGTATGCATGTATATATCGAAATATTTATTTTCATCACTAGAATTTTTATCGACTTTATCCCACGAGAAATCTGAGAATATTCTATCAAAAACTACGTCAGGCTCATCTCTAGAAAAAATAGCGATATTTTTTTCAAATCGTATTCAATAATTCTATTTTCTTTTATTGCAAAACAGAAAAATTCTTTGAATAAATTGAACTTCTCTTTTAACGAAAATTCATCATGATCGCTAAGACCAAGCGACCACCAAATTCCTATGGGGTTAGCTCCATTCACACCAATCATGAATTCGTCAAAATCATCTTTGTAGTTCTTCATTTTACATTTCTCAGAATAAACTTTCCCATAGCTACTGCTATCCTAATGGTGCCAGCGATCCCAAAAATAGGTTTGACACAAGGTCGATTCGCGCGTGGACTTTCCGTTGTAGGAATTTGATGGTTTGACGAGATAACCAATTGGTTTGCATAGATTTATCTAGTTGCGTCGGGTCCACCACCAATCTCAGAAATCGCTGTTGCCCAAAGTTTTCATGCATTTCCTAAATGCATTTTTTCTCACTGAAAAAGCTAGTGCTGCGTTCACCCCAAATTCGATATATCATTCGAAATAAAACCCAATGTATTTTGGCGGATACATTATATTTAAATCATGTCGCCCTGGATAATAAAGAATAGTCGTATTTAGTTTAGCCTTTTCCCGAACAGACTTTCCGTCATCTCTGCACATTAGAGAAAAATCTTTATGAAAATTATAAATATTTTCCTCTCTATCTTTATAAATTCCGTAAACACGGAGAAATCTCTGATTGTTTTTTCGTTTTATAGCGCTTGTTGTGATCCATCCTTGTGTCGCACAACCTAGCCGCATCAACTTCGCCTCTCTACGAAGCTGAAAAAATGACTGCAAGAAAACATAACAACTAGAAACAATTATCAAGCCCAATAATAAGGACGAGATATTCATAAGAGAATTTTCATTTTCTCTATTTTTATCCATAGGTACATTGCGATTGTAATTATCTTTTAAATAGTAAATTTTTATATTTCTACCATACATTCTCGAGCAATTTATATTGTTATAAGACGTTTTATTTTTGTCTATAAATACTCTTTCTTTGTTAAAGAAAGAGTATTCTACCATACAATTCCATCCGTGACGCTCTTTTACAAGGTAGGCTCTGTCAATATGAGCGATGGCGACAAGACCATGAACCTCAAATTTATGAATCTTATTCAAAATAACTGCAGAGATAATTAATATTGGTAAAACACCAAAAAATCCTAAAACCCCAAATATCCACACCCATTGTTTTATGAAAATTGGCAGCCTGTATATATCTCGTGGTGTGGGCTTGTTCAGCTCATTTGGCAATTTCCATTCCATAGCAATTATTTCCAAATCTTATAATATTTATTGTTAGTATTATAATAAATAATCACCGTGCCCAGACGATATCCCAGGCACGGCACAAAAAATCAGGCCGCAGTACGGGCCGTAACACCCAGACGGAAACCTTCTTTCTTCAACGCTTGAATGGATGCCTCGGAATACTTGGCAACCAGCGGTGTCACATTACCCGGGGCGCACCAGAAGCCCAGCGTTACGGCAATATTGGCCGGGCGTGGCAAAAATGAAACGGATGGAGTCGGCGACTTGAGAACCAGAGCATCGTTCTGAAACAGGTCCAGAAGCAGCGCGCGGGCCTTATCGATATCATCATTGTAATCAATCAGCAGACTGACTGACGCGAGCAGTCGTTCGGACTGGGAACTGTTAACGACTACATTGTTCGAGAGCGTCCCGTTTGGCACGTAAACAATGTCGTTCGTGGAATCCTGCAGCACTGTCCGGAACATCTCGATCGAGACAACCGTTCCCGTATTGCCTGCGGCCGTAATGGAATCCCCGACCTTGAACGGACGGAACAGCAGAATCAGCACGCCACCCGCGAAGTTGGCAAGGCTGCCCTGAAGCGCCATGCCAACGGCCAGACCAGCCGCACCGAGAACAGCGACGAAGGACGTCGTTGCAATACCGACCATGGACGCAACGCTGATCAGCAGAAGCGCCTTCAGCAGCAGTCCGACAACACTGAGCAGAAAGCCCCGGAGGGTTGGCTCGATATTGCTGGCAGCCATCATGCGACCCATGCCACGCGTAATCATGTTGATGATGGACCAGCCCACCAGCAGCACAATAATCGCCAGCACAAGCTGCCCGACATAACTTAGAAGCGTAGGGAGCCAGCCATAAAACTGACCCCACAATGTATTGACGTGATTTTCCATGAACCCCTCTGTTGTCCGTTCAGTTGGCACCACTGTGCCGACAGATGAACCACAGGTTAATGGGCTTGCATGACCAGCTTCAAGTCTGACCCGGAAAACCCAACTGTTCCCCAGGTCATAAAAGGACTGTCAGAAAGACGCCGTCAGACTCAGATTGAAAGAGCGCCCCAGCCCTAATAGTGGACCAAGATACCCCGTGGACTGGTAATCCCCGAGCGACATCCCGCCCAAGGGTAGGTAATATTTCTGATCCAGAACGTTATCGATACTGCCATCCAGCGTGAAATATCGCCAGTGATAGCTTCCACCTAGCCCGAGCAGAGCGTAGCCCGGCGTGCGCGGTTCCTGACGCAGTCGGTCCACGCTTTCCTTGGATTTAACGAGCGTCACATCCACGTGCCCACTCCAGTTCTGGAACGTTTCCCGCAGCGTTATCACGCCATTCGTCGGCATCTGATGATAGAGGCCCGTGTGAGACACCAAATCCTGCCCGCGGACCCAGTTCAGGTTGGCCTGTATCTCACTCTGACCATACGTCTGACTGTTCCATAGTCTCGCAAACATCGAGCTGTTGATGCCATAGCTCTGGGCATTGTGATTGGCGAACTGGAGCATGGACAGCCCATTCGAGAGCGTTCCGATCTTCACGACGTTTATGTAGTGATGAGTATAGGTGTAGTACGGTTGAACCTTGATTTCCCAGCGATGCCCATGCGGATCATGCAGCGTAACCGTCGTACTGACCGTATTGGCGATTTCAGGCGTCAGATTGAGGTTCCCAACATAGCCGTTCCCGTCCCCAAACCAGCCGATCATCGTTGTGGCCATCGTACCCCGCCCCCAGGCATAGCGTTCATACAAATTGGGAGAGCGGGTTTTGCGCGCGTAACCGCCTTCAATCGTCAGACTATCCAGGGCCTGCCATCGTCCGGTTGCAGTAACATCGAAATTGGTATCCGTCCGCCCACGGGACGCCGCATTGAAGGCCTTGGCCGCAGCAGCATCCGCCATGCTCATCATGCTGGTCCACGAATACGGAGCAACCGGTCCGGTATTCATCATGACCAGATCGTTTCGCAATCCGAGCTCCGTGGAGAAACGAGGCGTCCACTGGGCTTTCCATTCTATGTAATGGCCCAGGCGGTCGCGATGCCCGTTATTCACATTATGGAACGTGTCCGGCCCCATCATCGTGCTGTTCAGCAACGGCGGCCACCAGTCATTCAGGCCGTTGTGGTCGAATGAATTGCCAATTCCGAGCGTATGTCTCGGCCCCAGAGGGATCGTGGCCTTAATGGAATAGCCCGCAGTCCGAGTGTCCGTATTCATCGGCATCCCGGTCGAGGCCGTATGCCCTCCCTTATCGGACAGCATGTTCATCGCATGATCAACACGCTGCCAGAAGCCACGTGCCTCAAGCGTTCCCCAGTTGAAATCGCCCGTATATTTTCCGTTCACGAACGTGGAGCGATTCTTCGTCATGTCCATGTACTGGTTCGGGAACCCTTCATACGGAATGTCCTGCTGCCCGACCGTCAAGGCCAGCAGATGGTTTTCCTTACGAACTCCTAACGTGACAGCATGATTGAAGCTCAGATAGTTCGTTGAGAGAACCCGTTGCCCACCGCCCGCATGATAGTCGCTCGCGTGACTATAAGAGCCCGTGTAACGCAGACTAAGCCAGTCGTTGGCGACTGTTACTGAGCCGGAGGCTCCAGAGCCGCCACCATTACTGCGATACTCTCCCTTCGCGTGCCCGGTCACGAGGATTTTCGAACTTTTTGAAAAGATCGGGTCCTTGCGATTGACCTCAATCGTGCCGCCCGTGCTGTCCCCGCCCTGACTGACCGACGTGATGCCAGCGATGGCTACAGCGGAAGACACCATATCCGGATCAATATAGGACATGGCCGGGTTCATGTGATTGGGGCATGCCGCCTGCATGCGCATCCCGTCCACAAATGTCGCCACCCGGTCATCGGCCATACCATTGAGCACAGGAAGCGCCGAAACGCCGCCGGCTGAGTAGGCACTAAATCCAAGACTACGCTTGAACAGGCTTGTCACATCCGGGTCCGTGGTTGTGGTGCGTCGCACCCCATTGACTGTGATAAACTCTGTGGAAGAAGACTTCTGGGTCTGCGCGTTATCCGTATCATCCGCAAAAGCCGGGTTCAGGGAGAAAACAAGCGCGCAACCACAGAGCAACAGTCCCGGACGTGACACACGCCGGACATTTAGGAAAAACATGGTCCATAACCTTCGATGAAACACAGACAGCCACTCGCGCGCATCCCCCTTTCAGGACACAGGCGACCGGCAAAGACGTGATTTCAGGCGAAGAATGGCGGCCCTGTTGCTGGGGGCAGACAGGCCACCCGCCCGACCGGCGGTGCACGAACCGCCTGTGCCAGATATCGCCAGCGGGCCCAGCGGATCATGGTGAGCAGGAAAAGGACCGCTGCCAGAAGAACAACAGCGGGAAGATGCAGCAACGGGCATAGCGGACAGGACGCATCATGATGGTGATGCGGTCCCGAGTGATGCATCATCCCGTGCATCCCGCCATTCCCCATCGACATCATTGCAGCATGGGAAGTGGATGCAGGATCATTCGGCCCGATCTGCAATCCGGTCAAACGCTCAAAGGTGGCACGAGGGGTTTCATCAGAAAGCGCCTGACTCTGAAGTGCAAGTTGCCCAAACAGTCCCAGCAGAACGCAGATTACCAACAGCCAACGACGTATCGTGGCTGACAAATTCCGACCTTTAGTGACCTGCCCTGAAACCAGCGTCTGCGACCTTGCTCAAATCTTCGGGCGCAGAAAAGATCACTCACTCTCTGTTGTAAATAGACTTAAAACACCTCTAGGAAAGAAATAAACCCCGGACAGGTATCAAGTAATCATCCGATATATACCCTGATGGGTATATGGAATATGACCTCCGCCGCCCGCATCCACTGACATTTCCATACAAGACCGTCCAGATTTCGCCACATAGGGCGAGCAACCTTCAGTAAAGTCCAGCCACTCCCGTCCAACGGACATCGTGAGGACGCCATGCGACTTGTCAGTGCCATAAACAGATTCGGCTGGGGCCAACGAGAGAGTGGCTCTTCCGACGTACCTCTCCGGGAATGGCTTTCCCGTCAGCTCGATGCACCTGACACGGCCATGTTCAGGACTGTCGGGCCATGTTCGGATGGCCTGATCGCCCTGCGGGAACAGCGCAAGGCCAAGCTACAAGGCGACCCTCTGGTCAAACCGATCTTTCAAACGGAAGTCACAACCCAGCTCGACAACCTGCTTGTGACGGAGCAGCCTTTTCGCGAACGGCTTATCTGGTTCTGGTTTAATCATTTCACGGTCAGCCTGCGTCAGGGCGGCACAAGGGCAGTCATTGGCGCCTATATGCGTGAGGCCATTCGCCCGCATGTGACCGGGCGCTTCTCGGACATGCTCCTTGCCGTGATGCGTCACCCTGCCATGCTAATGTATCTGGACAACGCATCGTCCATCGGCCCCACAAGCCCGGCAGGGCGCAAAAGCCATCACGGGCTTAACGAAAATTTGGCCCGTGAATGTCTGGAACTGCACACGGTCTCGCCGGCCTCTGGCTACACCCAAACAGACGTCACGTCCTTCGCAGCCATACTGACTGGCTGGAGCATCGACATGAAGGCCGAACAGCCCGGCTTTGTGTTTCGGGAAAAGACCCATGAACCGGGTGAAAAAGCCGTCATGGGTGAGATCTTCCCCGAAGGTGAAGACGGCGGCGTGCAGGCCCTGCACTTCCTCGGCACGCATCCTGCAACGTATCGCCATATCGCAACCCAGATGGTGGAACACTTCATTTCCGACACGCCTTCGCCGCAGGACATCAACCACATTGCGTCTGTCCTTCAGGACAGTGACGGAGGCCTGCGGGAAGCCTCTCTCGCCTTGGCAGACCTTCACGATACGAACCGCTCTGGTAGCAAGTTCCGCTCCCCCATGGACTATGCCACAGCCGTCATGCGAGCCCTGTCTTTGGGAGGCGAACCCAGCCAGCCAGACGATCCACATTCCCCCGCCCATCAGCTTTACGCAGCCTTTGCCTCACTGGGCCAACCGTTATGGACGGCTCCCTTGCCCAACGGCTGGAGTGACACTGCGGCAGACTGGAGCGCGCCTGCGGACATGCTGGCCCGCACGGACTGGGCGTGGCGAATGGCGGCTCATGTCCGGGCAGGAGACCCGATGGAGATCGCCCATATCGCCTTGGGCCCGGCGCTCCGCCCACAAACACACCTCGCCATGCATCATGCCGGCTCCCGCCAGGATGCGCTGGCTCTGCTTTTCTCTTCACCCGAATTCCAGAGGCGTTGACCCATGATGATCCATCGTCGCACTGCCCTGCTGGGCCTGGCTGCTAGCTGGACACTCGGGCGTTCCTCTCTCGCGTTTGCCGGTTCACCCGGAGGTCCGGACGATCCACGTTTTGTGGTTATTATCCTTCGGGGCGCACTGGATGGCCTGTCGGCTGTCACCCCATACGGAGATGCCGATCTCAGAACACATCGCCGGGACCTTGTTCTTCCTGAACCCGGACAGGAGGGCGGCCTTCTTGATCTGGGCGGCTTCTACGGGCTGCATCCCTCTCTTCAGACACTTCACAGCCTCTATGGCGAAGGCCAGATGCTGCCTGTCCATGCCGTCGCAGGCCACTACCGCAGCCGCTCCCACTTCGAAGCGCAGGACTATCTGGAAAGCGGTGCCGATAACCGTCTGAGCAGCGGCTGGCTGAACCGGGCCGTTTCCGCCCTTCAGGGAAAGGCCAACAGACCGGATGGGTATGGACTAGCCATGGGGCTAACAGTTCCACTTCTCCTGCGCGGGTCTGCCAAGGTCGGAAGCTACGCACCAGCAGGAAGCCAACATCCGGACGAGGATCTTTACAACCAGATCGTTGCCCTGAACGCGTCCGACCCCATTACGGGCCCCGCTTTCAGGAACGGCCTGAAAGCCCGGGGTTTTTCGGACGCTACCATGACGGGAATGAAAAACGCCTCTGAGACCGGGAAACCCCGCAAACCCGATGCCTTCATGCAGCTTTCAACCGCCGCGGGGCAAATGCTGGCCACATCCCATGGCCCCCGGATCGCCGCTCTGGAAATCGGAGGATGGGACACACATGCCGCCCAGCTCGGACGACTGGGAGGCCCCCTCGCCCAGCTTGATCGCGGGATCGGAGCCTTGCGTCAAAGCCTTGGAGCCAGCTGGAAACGCACGGTCGTCCTTGCCCTGACGGAGTTTGGCAGAACCGTCCGCATGAACGGAACAGGCGGAACGGACCATGGCACGGGCACTGTCACGTTCCTCGCCGGAGGAGCCGTTGCCGGAGGAAAGGTTGGAGGCACATGGCCCGGCCTGCGCCCCAACCAACTCTTTGAAAACCGGGATCTTACACCGACAACAGACCTGCGCGCTGTAGCCGCCGGTGTGCTGTGCGACCATCTCCACATGCCTCCGCAAGCGATTGGCACGGTGTTTCCGGGGCCGAAGACTGATGCCCAGAAAGGCCTGATCGTGTCCGCCTGAAGATCACGGAGTCCGAAAGGGGGGGTAGGCTCAATCACGTTTGAGCGAGAGGCGCGTCTGTAGCCCTATGTCATGGTTCGAGAGAGGACGGCGAACGTTGAGGTCTCTGTACGACAACATTTCGTCGTGCCGGGCGACCCCGGCCGCAAGGGATGGCCGCTGCCCGAACCTGGAGAAAAGCCATGTCTGACGAAAACAGGGGGGTCGTTTACCTCGGCCCCAATCATGTTGAAGTCCAGCGGATCGATGACCCCAGAATGGAAACACCCGATGGCCGGAAGATTGACCACGGCGTCATTCTCAAAGTCGTCTCCACCAATATCTGGGGCTCCGACCAGCATATGGTCCGAGGGCGCACGACAGCGCCATCCGGGCTGGTGCTCGGTCACGAAATTACTGGCGAAGTCATCGAAACCGGATCCGATGTCGAGATGGTCCGCAAGGGCGATCTGGTCTCCGTTCCGTTCAACGTCGCCTGTGGGCGATGCCGATGCTGCCGGGAACAGCACACGGGTGTATGCCTGACGGTCAACTCCAGCCGCGCGGGCGGCGCATATGGTTATGTGGATATGGGTGGCTGGGTTGGCGGACAGGCCCGTTACGTCATGGTACCTTATGCCGATTTCAATCTGCTGCGCTTCCCTGACAAGGCTCAGGCGCTTGAGCGCATCAGAGACCTCACGATGCTGACTGATATTCTCCCCACCGGCTTTCATGGTGCCATCAATGCCAAGGTGGGTGTGGGCTCAACGGTCTATATCGCGGGCGCCGGGCCAGTGGGTATGGCCGCAGCCGCGTCGGCGCGCATTCTTGGCGCTGCCGTCGTCATGATCGGCGATTTCAATCCTGAACGCCTCGCTCACGCAAAGGCGGTCGGGTTTGAGCCCATCAATCTCCAGAACCACGACAGACTTGGAGACCTCATCGAACAGGTCATCGGAACACCGGAGGTCGACAGCTTCATTGATGCCGTCAGTTTCGAAGCCAAGGGATATGACGGAAAGGAACAACCAGCCGTCATTCTCAACCAGGCCATGGAAGCCACCCGCCCAGCCGGGGCCATCGGTATTCCGGGCCTGTATGTGACGGAAGATCCTGGCGCTCATGAAGCTGCGGCGCAGAAAGGCAACCTGACACTCCGACTGGGTCAGGGCTGGGCCAAAAGCCAGTCTTTCCACACCGGCCAGACCCCTGTTCTTCGATATAACCGGCAACTGATGCAGGCCATTCTTCATGGACGCCTCCCCATCGCCGACATCGTCAACGCCACCGTGATTTCACTGGAAGACGCACCACGCGGCTACCATGACTTCGACAATGGCGCACCACGCAAATTCGTTCTCGATCCTCACGGGATGCTGAAAAACGCAGCCTGACTCCTGCTTTGTGTCATGATCTGTTCCCCTTCGGGTCATGACAACAAAAACCCGACTCTTTGACGGAAACCAGTCCATGCCCAACGACACGCCTCTGCATTTCGTCACCCTGCTCGGAAGTCTCCGCAAAGCCTCCTTCAACGCGGCAGTTGCGCGCGCTTTGCCCGAACTTGCGCCCGAAGGGGTTTCCATTACCCCGCTCGGATCAATCGGGGATTTTCCGCATTATAACGCAGATGTTCAGGACACAGGCTTTCCGGCTCCCGTTCTGGCCATGGCGGAACAGATCCGGGCTGCAGACGGCGTCATCATCGTGACCCCGGAATATAATTATTCCATTCCCGGCGTACTGAAGAACGCCATCGACTGGCTCTCCCGCGTAACGCCTCAACCTTTCACCGGCAAACCTGTCGCCATCCAGACGGCGTCCCCCGGCATGATCGGAGGGGCCAGAGCGCAATACAACCTCCGTCAGAATATGGTGTTTCTGGACGCCTTTGTTCTTAACCGGCCTGAGGTGATGATTGGCATGGTAGCGGGAAAAGTAGATCCGGAAACGCTGAAACTGACGGACGAACCAACCTGCAAGTTTATTTCTAGTCAGATCACCGCGCTCGTCACCCTAACCAGAAAGCTCAAGTCCTAAGTTACAGAAAAAAAGCCCCGCACCAGAAACCTGATGCGGGGCTTTTCAGACTTTAATCAATCGAAGCAATCAGGCTGAAAGCTTGGACAGATCTTCCTGCACATAGCCAATGACCTTGGCATATTCGCGAGGAACGATGTGCCAGAACTGCTCCAGCGTGTGCTCCCAACAATGCAGCAGGTCAGCAGCGTAAGTGCTACCCGTTTCTTCCACATGCTGCTCGACCAGCGTGCGCAGTTCCACGTCCCAGCGGCTGCCAGGCTGCACGCGGTTCCACATCACCGTGTCCGGATTGATGCGGGATTCAAAGCGGTCCTTCGGATCAAGCACATAGGCCATACCGCCCGTAAAACCTGCGCCAAAGTTGTCGCCCGTTTCACCGAGGATCACGACCTTGCCACCGGTCATGTACTCGCAACCGTTCGAGCCACAGCCTTCAACTACAGCCGTCGCCCCGGAGTTACGAACCGCGAAACGCTCACCCGCCTGCCCAGCCGCAAAAAGCTTGCCGCTCGTTGCACCGTACAGGACCGTATTGCCAATGATCGCGTTTTCTTCCGAACGCCATGTAGACGCCGGAGACTGACGGACAACAATCGTCGCACCCGACAGACCCTTGCCGACGTAATCGTTGGAATCCCCTTCCACGATCATCTTCAGACCCTGCACCGCGAATGCACCAAGGGACTGACCAGCCGATCCACGAAGCGACAGCGTAAGCTGGCCTTCCGGCAGTTCATGCATCCCGAACTGGCGGGTGATCATACCGGAAATACGTGTCCCGATCGCACGATGCGTGTTCTGCACGTTGTAGTGCAGATGCAGCTTCTCACGACGCTCAAACAGTGGGATCGCATCGGCCACGATCTGCGCATCCAGCGTTTCCGGAACTTCGTTGCGGCCCTCACGGGTGCAGTAACGGGCATGCTCACCCGGATCGGCCTGCACCAGCAGGGAGTTCAGATCCAGATCATCCAGATAGTCCGCGCCGCGAGAGACCTGACGCAGCATGTCCGTCCGTCCGATGACCTCCTCAAGAGAGCGAACGCCCAGATCGGCAAGGATATGGCGGATGTCTTCGGCAATCAGCGTGAAAAGGTTGATGACCTTCTCCGGTGAGCCCTCGAACTTCGCACGCAGCTTTTCGTCCTGAACGCAGACGCCGACCGGGCAGGTATTGGAATGGCACTGACGCACCATGATGCAGCCCATGGCGACCAGCGCGGCCGTACCAATCCCAAACTCTTCCGCACCCAGCATCGCCGCCATGACAACGTCACGGCCCGTCTTGATGCCGCCATCCGTCCGCAGCACCAGACGATGACGCAGACGGTTGAGCATCAGGACCTGATGCGCTTCGGACAGGCCCATTTCCCACGGCAGACCCGCATAATGGATCGAAGACTGCGGGCTGGCCCCCGTACCACCGGAATGACCGGAGATCAGGATGGCACCGGCCTTCGCCTTCGCCACACCCGCCGCAATCGTGCCGATACCCGTCCGGGCAACCAGCTTCACGGTGACGGTTGCCGTTGGATTGACCTGCTTCAGATCATAAATGAGCCGGGCCAGATCCTCGATCGAATAGATGTCATGGTGCGGTGGCGGAGAAATCAGCGTCACACCCGGCGTCGCATGACGCAGACGGCCAATCAGTTCCGTGACCTTGAAGCCCGGAAGCTGCCCACCCTCACCCGGCTTCGCACCCTGGGCCATCTTGATTTCGATCTCGCGGCAGTCATTCAGATACTGCGCAGTCACACCGAAACGACCAGATGCCACCTGCTTGATCGCGGAAGACGCATTGTCTCCATTCGGGCGCGGCTTGGAACGCTCAGCGTCCTCGCCACCCTCACCGGAATCAGACTTCGCGCCAATCCGGTTCATGGCAATCGCTAGCGTTTCATGCGCTTCCGGGCTCAGGGCACCCAGTGAGATGCCCGGCGCGACAAGACGACGACGGATCTGTGTGATGCTCTCAACCTCGTCCACCGGGATCGGTGCATGAGGCGCCTTGAAGTCGAGCAGGTCACGGAGAGCAACCGGCGGCATCTGACGCACGGCGTCCGCGTAACGGCGATACAACGTGTAGCTGTTGGCCGAAACCGCGCTTTGCAGCATGTGCACAAGCTGGCCGGAGAACGCATGCGTCTCGCCCTGACGGCGCAGCTTGTAGCGGCCACCGACCGGAAGCGCTTCAACCTTCTGATCCCACGCAGCGGCGTGAGCCTTCAGGATGTTGCGGGCAATACCCGGCAGACCAATGCCGGAAATACGAGACGGCATGCCTGGGAAGAACTCAGCCACCAGCGCACGGGACAGACCAATGGCTTCGAAGTTGTAGCCACCGCGGTAAGCCGAGATGATGGAAATCCCGAACTTGGACATGATCTTGAGCAGACCCTTGTCCACCGCCTTGCGGTAACGCTCCATCGCCTCACGCATCGTCATCTGGCCAAACAGGCCACGACGCAGACGATCCGCGATGCTGTGCTGGGCCAGCGCCGGGTTCACCGTCGTCGCACCAACACCGATCGTCACGGCAATGGCGTGAACGTCGATGGCACTGGACGTCCGGACGTTCAGGGATGTGAACGTGCGCAGGGAATGACGCACAAGGTGAACATGCACGGCGGCCGTCGCAAGGATCATCGGCACGGCCACACGATCCGGACCTGTGTTCTCATCCGTCAGGAACAGATGGGTGCAACCGCCACGGACATGATCTTCCGCCTGAACGCGGATGGACGCGATCGCCGCACGCAGCCCTTCCTCGCCTGCTTCAACCGGGAAAGTACAGTCGATCGAGGCTGCGTTCTCACCGCAGACTTTCCGCAGTTCATCAAACTCACCAACCGTCAAAACCGGGCTGGGGAGCTGAAGCAGGTCGCACTGTTCCGGGCGCTCATCGAGGATGTTCCCCAGATTGCCCAGACGCGTAATCAGGCTCATAACCCGCGTTTCACGCAGGGAATCGATCGGCGGGTTCGTAACCTGACTGAAGCCCTGACGGAAGTAATGCGACAGGCCACGGTAGATCTTGGACAGAACCTGAAGCGGTGTGTCATCGCCCATGGAACCAAGGGCTTCGGCGGCCATCTCGACCATCGGGTGAAGGATGGTCTCCAGCTCTTCATGCGTCAGGCTAACGGCCATCTGCTGGCGACGCAGCACGTCTGCGGCCATACCTTCCGGCTCGACCACATCACGCACGATCGGCTCGATATTGCGGATGCGCTTGACCCAAGACTGGAAATCCTGACGGGAGGCCAGCATTTCAAGCAGTTCATCCGGCTGGTAGAGGCGACCTTCCTTGAGGTCGAGCGCCAGTGTCTGCCCCGGACCAAGGCGCCCGCGACGCTGAATGCGCGCTTCCGGCACGCGGACCATGCCCGCTTCCGAACCCACGATCAGCAGGTTGTCATTCGTGATGGAATACCGCAGCGGACGCAGACCCGCACGATCCAGCCCGGCGATGACCCAGCGGCCATCCGTTGCACAGACCGCAGCCGGGCCGTCCCACGGTTCGATGACCGCATTGCAGTAGCGGAACATAGCCCGCGCTGCCGGAGAAATTGCGGAGTTCGCACCGCTGGAGGCCGGAATCAGCATCATCTTGGCCATCGGAGCACTACGGCCACCGAAGGTCATAAGCTCGAAAACGTTATCCAGCGCCGCTGTATCCGAGCCAGCAGCCTGCACGACCGGCTTCAGATCATCCATGTAAGGATCGAGTGCAGCGTGCGACAGGCGTGTTTCGTGCGACCGCATCCAGTTGGTGTTGCCGGAGATCGTGTTGATCTCACCGTTATGCGCCACCTTGCGGAACGGCTGGGCCAGCTTCCAGGTCGGGAACGTGTTGGTCGAGTAACGCTGATGGTAGATCGCAAAACGCGAAACGAAGCGCTCGTCCAGAAGATCCGGATAAAAGTCCGTCAGGTTCTCGGCCAGGAACATGCCCTTGTAGATGACGGATCGGCAGGACAGCGAACAGATATACAGATCCACCTGCTGGCGGGTCGCCTGCTTCTCGATGCGGCGACGCAAAACGTACAGATCACGCTCAAACTCGTCTTCCGCCCGACCCAGCGTATTGCGGATCATGATCTGTTCGATCTCAGGGCGCGTCTGGTTGGCCTTTTCGCCAATGCAGGCCGTATCGATCGGCACCTGACGCCAGCCATAGATCCCGTAGCCGAAGTTCAGAACCTCGGTTTCGATGATCTGACGACCCGCTTCCTGCGACGCCAGATCCGTCTTTGGCAGAAACACCATACCGACAGCAATGCGACCGTCGATCGTGTCATCGCTGGAACTGTTATGAATGGCTTCCGCGAAGAAATCCTGCGGGATTTCGACATGGATACCTGCACCATCGCCCGTCTTGCCATCGGCATCGACAGCACCACGATGCCAGATGTTGCCCAGAGCTTCGATACCGGCCTTCACAACAGAGCGGGACGGCTTGCCATCCAGAGCAGCCACAAGACCCACACCACAGGAATCACGCTCCTGGGTCGGGTCATACAGCCCCTTCAGGCGCTCGACGTTCTCGGCATAATCGCGGATGAAATCGGTATTCTGTGTCATTCCGCGGCCTCCAGCGCCAGGGTCTTGGTCAGAGAAAGATGCATTGCGTCAGCCGCATCACGGCCGTCCTTGATGGCCCAGACAACGAGGCTGGCACCGCGTACAATATCGCCGCCAGCGAACACGCCCGGCAGGCTTGTCTGGAAGCCGCCCGGCGGAACCGTCAGTGTGCCCCAGCGCGTCACGGCAAGCTCCGGCTGCTGCCACTGGCCCGGCAGGTCTTCCGGATCGAAACCCAGCGCGCGGATCACAAGGTCGCCTTCAATAATGGAATGCTGGCCCGTGCCTTCGATGGAGTGGCGCCCCGTGGCATCCGGTGCACCAAGGCGCATTTTCAGCACCTTCACACCTTCAACCGTGCCTTCGCCCAGAAACTCTTCCGGTGCAGCCAGCCACTCGAAGTTCGCGCCTTCTTCCTCGGCGTTGTAAACTTCCTGACGGGAGCCCGGCATGTTCGCACGGTCACGGCGATAAACGCAGGTGACTTTCTCAGAGCCCTGACGAATGGACGTCCGAACGCAGTCCATGGCCGTATCACCGCCACCAATGACCACAACACGACGGCCCTTGGCATGAAGTGCTGCATCTTCGCCAGGGTCTTCGTCATATCCGCGACGGTTTGACGCCGTCAGGAAGTCAATCGCATCCACAACGCCGTTCAGGTCAGCACCCGGAACATCCACGGAGCGCGAGCGATAGACACCCGTTCCAAGGAACACCGCGTTATGACGCGTCCGCAGATCATCCAGTGAGGTCTCTCCCTCGCCTGCGCCGATTGGGGTGGAAAGGTGGAAAATGATGCCCTGCTCTTCCAGCAGCTTATGACGACGGGCCACGACATGCTTTTCCAGCTTGAAGCTCGGAATACCGTAAGTCAGCAGGCCACCCACACGGTCCTGACGCTCATAAACGTGAACCTCATAGCCGCGTGCCCGCAGACGCTCTGCACAGGCCAGACCGGCAGGCCCGGAACCCACGACGCCGATACTGATGCCGAGTTCACGATCCGGCAGACGCGGCTGCACCCAGCCCTGCTCGAAGGCATTTTCCGTAATGAAGCGTTCGACAGCACCGATCGTGACGCTCTCGAACCCCTTCTGGATCACACAGTTGCCTTCGCACAGACGATCTTGGGGGCAGATGCGGCCGCAGATTTCCGGAAAGGTGTTGGTTGCCGAAGACATCTCATAGGCTTCCTGCAGACGGTCTTCCGCCGTCAGCTTTAGCCAGTCCGGAATGTTGTTGCCCAACGGGCAATGCACCGAGCAGAACGGAATGCCACATTGAGAGCACCGCGAGGCCTGCTCTTCGGCGCGGCTCATCGCAAACCCACGGTAAATCTCCCCGAAGTCCTCGCGACGCTCGGCAGCATCGCGCTTCTCCGGGAGGATCTGTGGGTGATTGACGAACTGCAACATCCGTTCGGCCATGCGCCGTGTCTCCTAAACAAACCATACGTCCCTTGGAACGCACGAAATCGGTGGAGTACCAGCTATTCCGTCACTTTAAGTGATAACAGTCAGTGATACTTACCTATAACAAAAAACCATGTTTGGATCGCCGCTTTCATTGCAGAAATCCCACATTATTTAGGACCGATATGGACCAATCAGGATTTGAGCTGCCGATAGAGCCTGAAAATTCCCACTTTCAGATACTCCGGCACCACCATTCGCATGGACACCGGATGGATATCCAACGTCTGCAAATTGTCCGGCCCTGGATGGACAACATTATCGACGGACATCATCGCCACCTGGTCCCGCGTCAGCAGGTGGCCCGGCAGCTTCTCCAACACGGAAGCTTCAAGACGAGCGACCAAGCCCGGGATAGGTAACAGAAACCTGTGACGACCAGATGCCTCCAGAACAAACGCCATCATCTCCCGCATACTTAGAATGTCTGGACCGCCAGCCTCGACGATACGTCCCGCATGTTCAGGCTGCAGCAGGCGCAGCAAAGCTGCCGCAACGTCTTCGACAAAAACCGGCTGATAACGTGTGTGCTGAGCAAAAACCGGCAGAACAGGCGAGACTGCCGCGATCAGAGCAAACAGATTGAAGAAACTGTCCTCCGGACCGAACACAACTGAAGGACGCAGCAATCCCGCATCCGGGAACACACGCCTGACAACCTGCTCAGCCGCCCCCTTGCTCCGACCATAAGCCCCGGGTGACGTCAGCGAAGCCCCGATGGCAGACATGTGAACATAATTCTTCACCCCTGCACGCTGTGCACGGACAGCAGCCAGATGAGCTCCTTCCACATTGATCTTGTGAAGAACCTGCACATCCGGCGTCATAACCGAGACCAGGTTAACCGCCGCGTCCGCTCCATCAAACAGACGATCCAGTTGATCGGCATCATTGACAGAGACTTTCAGGAACTCGACACGCCCGGTCCCCCTTGCCTTGCCAAGCCCCTGAATCGCTTCCGGATTCTGGCTCCCGACCCGAACGATATGTCCTGTTGCAACCAGCTTCCTGACAAAGCTGCGACCTATAAAGCCACCACCGCCAAGGACCGCCACCGTGCGTGGCGACGTCCCGGAAAAAAGTTTCTCCATTTTCTTCTTTTCTTTCATGCAGACAGTTGACGCGTCCCTACAGTCGGGGTAAACGCCTCTTCACCAACCCGGGATGCCTCAGGAAACTGAAAAACCCGGTGCTTTCTGAGCCCAGATGGCGGAATTGGTAGACGCGCAGGTTTCAGGTACCTGTGTCCGAAAGGACGTGGAAGTTCGAGTCTTCTTCTGGGCACCACAGACGGTCAGGCTTCATAAGCCTCCCCTCTGAGCTTCTAAAAAAAATTGGTGACAACAACATGAGCCAGCAGAACGCCATCCATCTTCATGACGGCGACCTGCCGGACGATTTTGATATTGGCCCTGTTGTCGCCATCGATACCGAGACCATGGGTCTCAATCCCCATAGAGATCACCTCTGCCTTGTGCAGCTTTCCGCCGGTGACGGCGAAGCGCATCTTGTGCAGATCAAGCCCGTTTCCATGGGTGGGCGCGGTTATAACTGCCCTAATCTCAAGGCTCTTCTGTCGGATGACTCCATCACCAAACTGATGCACTTCGCTCGCTTTGATGTGGCCGTTCTCCAGCACGCTCTGGGTATCACCATTTCTTCCGTCATTTGCACCAAGATTGCCGCGCGTCTGGTCTATACCTTCACGGACCGCCATGGCCTGGCCTATCTGTGCCGCGACCTGCTGGGTGTGGAGATGAGCAAGCACCAGCAGAGCTCTGACTGGGGCGCAGATATCCTCACGGAAGACCAAAAGCGCTATGCTGCATCTGACGTGCTGCATCTGCACGCCCTGTGGGAGAAACTGGAAGCCATGCTGATCCGGGAAAACCGCCGTGAACTGGCGCAGTCGTGCTTTGATTTTCTGTCGGCCCGCGCCCGTCTTGATCTTCTGGGATATGAAGATCCCGATATTTTCGCACACCGCGCCTAATCACGACCTGGCCCCGGAATCATGACCTGCCACGCTGTCTCGCCCCTTCCCTCAGCCTTGCACACTCTTGCAGCGGAACGTCAGGGCCTTGAGGCGCTGGAAGCAGCCTTTCATTCATCGCTCGGCTCTGCCTTCATACAGGCCGTGGACCGTATTCTGAACTGCACTGGTCGTCTGATTGTCACAGGTATTGGCAAATCCGGACATATAGGGCGAAAGATACAGGCAACCCTCGCCTCCACTGGCACACCTTCCCTTTTTGTACATCCCGCTGAAGCCTCTCATGGCGATCTGGGCATGGTCGCCGCCGGCGATCTGATCCTTGCGCTGTCGAATTCTGGCGAAACCGCCGAACTTGCCGCAATTCTGTCTTATGCATCGCACAAACATCTCGGCGTGATTGCGATAACCTCCGTCGAAACATCCGCGCTCGCCCGTGCGTCAGAAATTGCCCTCGTGCTTCCGAAAGCCCAAGAAGCCTGCCCAATGGGACTTGCTCCAACGACGAGCACACTTCTCCAGCTTGCTCTGGGCGACGCGCTGGCCATCGCGCTCCTTGAAAAGCGCGGCTTTACCGCCAATGATTTTCAGACCTTCCATCCCGGTGGCCGCCTCGGAGCCAGACTACGGCCAGTGCGGGAACTGATGCACACCGGTGACGCTTTGCCTCTCGGGAGGACCAACCTCTCGCTGCGCTCGGTTATTCTGGAGATGACACGCAAGGCATTCGGGTGCATGGGTGTTACAGACGACGCAGGTGTCCTCTGCGGCCTCATCACGGATGCGGACCTCCGCCGTGCTCTACACCGTGATCTCGATGCGACAACGGCTGAAGAAGTGATGAACCGGTCACCGATCACGACCACCCCCGCGACTCTGGCACAGGACGTCCTGCTTCTTATGAATGCACGCTCCAAACCCATCACAAGTCTTTTTGTCGTTGGCGATGATGGGCGACCACAGGGCATCATTCACCTGCATGATCTTCTGCGGGCCGGCCTGTCATGAGCACACCCCAGGACGACAAACGCCCCCGGCGTGATGACTTCGCCGAGAACCGCAGCGAGAGCCTTGCCAAGCTCGATGCACTCCGCCGCGCGGCTTTTGACAGGGTGCGCACAGCACCGAATGCTGAGCAACTCGCCCGCAGGCGGTCTCTGCTTGGGTTTGCCAAATGGGCCCTTCCCGGCCTGGCACTGGTTCTGCTTAGTTCGATCGCGGCATGGCCTGAGATTTCCCATCTCGTGAATCAGAACCGTGCGGCCCTGAAAGAGATGGCCCGTCTGCGCGTCGAAAGCGGCAACATGGAAAATGCCGTTTATCGCGGTCTGGACGCCCATAACCATCTCTACATGATCACGGCCCGCACCACGCATCAGCAGGGACCTGACCGTGTGGATCTGGTGGACCCTGTGGCGGATATTGAGCTTTCGGGGAATTCCTGGGCTCATATCAAGGCCGATCGCGGCGTTTACATGCAGCACGAGCAGACCCTGAACCTTGATGACCACGTCGTCCTGTATCGCGATGACGGCACACTCATGAACGGTCCGTCCGCAGATATGGACCTGAAACAGGACGTGATTGCATCGCGTGATTGGGTGCATGCCGAAGGGCCATTTGGCACGCAGGATGCTCAGGGCTATTTCCTGGACCAGCATGCGGGTATCATGCAGTTTACAGGACCGGGTCTGACGGTCCGCAATGATGATAACGGTCCCCCTTCCCCGGCGGCCCGCCTCCGCCAGGAAGGAGCCAAGACAGAGAAATGATGAGCCGCATCAGCCGACTGCTTCCCATTGCAGGACTTCTTCTCGCGACCGCAGCCACTCCCGCCGCCTATGCAGACGGGCTGGACATGTCTCATGGCGAGGCCGTCAAACTGTTCTGGAAAAACGAAGAAATCTACGATCGCAACGCCCAGACCGTCACCCTGACAGGGGGCGCCCGCGCCGTCCGTGGTGATGTGACGGTCGATGCCGATACACTCATCGGATATCTCCGTAAAAAGACAGCACCCGACGGCCAGCCAACACCGCCCCCGCCAGCAAATGGCCAGAGCGGCGAATCTGACCCGATGGGAGGCTCTCTCGAACTGTATCGCATCGAGGCACGCGGAAACGTCCATATCTATAACCAGACAGATCAGGGCTGGGGCGATCACGCCCTTTACGACATGGATCAGGCCGTCATGGTCATGACGGGCAAGCACCTGAAGCTTACGACACCACAGGACGTTCTGACTGCACGGGACGTCATGGAATATCATTCTAAGACCCGCATGTCCGTCGGCCGCGGGGATGCAACCGTCACGACCAATGATGGCAAGCAGGTCAAGGCAGACGTTCTGGTCTCCTTCAGCGCCCCAGACTCACCTACACACGCCGGCCAGCCACAACCCGCCAGCACAGACGGCAATCCACTCGGTGGCGGATCGTCCAAGCTGGATCGTGCCTATGGCTGGGGCCACGTTGTCCTGCGCACGCAGACCCAGACCGCAACGGGTGACCGTGGCGTCTATGTTTTCGCGACGCAGATTGCCCGCCTGATCGGCCATGTTCACGTGACGCAGGGCCAGAACCAGAACAACGGGTCGCAGGCCATCGTGAACATGAAAACCGGGATTGCCACGATGCTGCCAGGATCGGACTCTCCTATTCAGGGACTTGTCGTTCCCAACGAAGCCAACAGCAGCCAGGCCCCAAAGTGACCGAGACACCTTCCACAGCTCCCGTGCTTCAGACCGGCCTTGTCGCCAGCGGTATTGGCAAGACCTACAAGAAGCGCGCCGTCGTCACAAACGTCTCGCTTCAGGTTCAGCGCGGTGAAGCCGTTGGCCTGCTTGGCCCGAACGGTGCAGGCAAGACCACCAGCTTCTACATGATCGTGGGGCTGGTTCAGCCTGACACGGGGTCCATCACGCTGGATGGCGCAGACATCACGCAGCTTCCTATGTATCGCCGCGCCCGACTTGGCGTCGGCTACCTGCCGCAGGAAGCCAGCATTTTCCGTGGACTGAACGTCGAACAGAACATCATGGCGGCGTTGGAAGTGATCGAATCCGATCCTGAAAAGCGTGAAACAATGCTGAACGGCCTTCTGGCCGAGTTCGGCATCACCCACCTGCGCCGCTCGCCCTCTCTGGCGCTGTCTGGTGGTGAACGTCGTCGTCTGGAAATTGCCCGCGCCCTGGCCAGCCAGCCGAACTATATCCTGCTGGATGAACCTCTGGCCGGTATTGACCCAATTGCCGTGGGTGAAATTCGCGATCTTGTGTCTCACCTCAAGGATCGTGGCATCGGCGTGCTGATTACGGACCATAACGTCCGCGAAACGCTTGAAGTCATTGACCGCGCCTACATCATGCATGGTGGTCAGGTTCTGATGGAAGGCACACCGGAAGCCATCGTCGCAAACGAAGATGTGCGCCGGGTCTATCTTGGAGAGAACTTCTCGCTCTAATCTGACGGGATGCTCAGTCCCGGTCTGATACAGCGCCAGTCGCAGTCGCTCGTCATGACGCCACAGTTGCGTCAGGCGATTGCAATGCTGCAACTGGGTCATCAGGAACTGACGCAGTCCCTCCAGCAGATTGCAGAACTCAACCCCCTGCTCGTTCTTGAGCCAGCCGATACAGTCACGCTTCCAGAACCTGCCGAAGCGCCTGATTATCATGACGACGATCCAGATCGTTTCACGTCAGGAGCGGAACAACCTGAAGCGGCCGCCCCCGGCCCTTCCCTCCATGACGATCTTAGCAGCCAGATCCACCTGACCTTTCCTGAACACCGGGATCGGGCCGCTGCACTCTATCTGCTGGCCAGCCTCGACGACGCAGGACGTCTGTCCGAGCCCATTTCCGACATCGCCCGTGCTCTCGGCATGGAAACAGCCGATCTGGAATCCATTCGACACATTCTGATGCGACTGGACCCTGCCGGCCTGTTCTGCCGCTCACTGGAAGAATGTCTGGCTGTGCAATTGGAACGCTGTGGTCGGCTCGATCCCGCCATGAAAATTCTGCTGGCCAATCTGGACCTTCTGGCGAGGCGTGACTGGCGGATTTTGCGACAGAAATGTCAGCTTGAGCAGGATGATCTGCTAGATATGCTGGCAGAAATTCAGGCCCTCAATCCCCGCCCCGGTTTCGACCCGCGCTATCCCGTACCCCCGATCCAGCCTGATCTGATCGTCCGCAGGAATGGAGACGGTTTTCGTCTGACCTTCAATCATCACACCATGCCCCGCTGCCATGTAGACACGGCCATACAGCGCCACATCGACGGCAGCACGGAGACAGGGCGACACCTCCAGACCTATGCCAGTGAGGCCAGCGCCGTCATCCGGGCGCTGGAAATGCGCCGACAGACCATTCTGAAAGTCGGAGCAGAAATCATCCGCCAGCAGGCCGCTTTCTTTAAAGACGGGATCTCTGCCCTCCGCCCCCTCACCATGCGCGAACTTGCGACAACGACAGATGTGCACGAAAGCACAATCAGCCGTGTTGTGAACGGCAAATACATGGACACGCCACGCGGCATCGTGCCACTTCGCATGTTCTTCTCAACAGCCCTTCAGGCCAGTGACGGCTCTGTTCAAAGCGCCAGCGCCATTCAGCACCGTTTGCGCGCTCTTATTGCTGCAGAAGGAGACGACATTTTATCAGACGATGCCCTGACAGCCCTGCTTCAAAAAGAGGGGTTTGCCATTCAGAGACGGACCGTTGCAAAATACCGGGAAGGTCTGGGCATCGCGAAATCAAGCCAGAGACGGCGCCTGAAGAAAACGTCCTGATGGCTTCTCGCTCTATCAGGCCCCACCTATTTGCTGATTGCACGATCAGCCTATGCCGTTAGGGTCTGTTCCGTGCTGCATCTCGCCATAAAAGCCCTGATTTCTGGAATACTGATTGCGACCGCGTCAACGCTTGCCCGTCGTCATCCAGGCTTTGGCGCACTCATCGCCTCCCTGCCGCTCGTTTCGGTTCTTGGCATGATATGGCTGTGGAACGACAAACCCGACCCCGCGAACATGGCCGCCCATGCCGAGGCGACATTCTGGTATGTCATCCCCTCACTGCCGATGTTCCTGCTGATCCCGGTCCTGCTAAGGCATGGATATGATTTCTGGGTTTCCCTCGCCCTCGGCTGCTGCCTGACGATTACCCTGTATTTTGCAATGACATGGATCGGACCGCGCTTCGGACTGCATCTCTGATGACGTCAGGCCGGATGCCACATACTGCTTTATTTGCCGTAATCGCTGGGGCGTAATCCTGTATTCTTTTTGAAAGCCTCCGCAAAAGCGCCGAGACTTTCGTAACCGACACTGAGAGCAACAGAGGTTACAGGCTCACCACGCGCCAGCCTTTCCTGAGCATTCAGAATACGGAGACGCTGCTTCCAGCTTGAAAAAGGCATATGCGTCTCGGCCTTGAAATGCCGTACAAATGTGCGGACAGACAGCCCCGCCAGATCAGCCCAGTCTTTCTGGTCTCGAGGATCAGCCGGGTTTGCACAAAGTGCTTCTGTCACCCGAACAAGTTGGGCGGACTGGGGAAAAGGCAGGGACGCGCTCCTTCGCGGCACAGACAGAAATTCGTCCCAGAAACACTCTGCCAGACGCGCCACACGCGGCGACCATATCTGCCCTTCAGCGCTTTGCGACAAGCGCTCTGCCTGAGCCCCAAGAAGGCGGGTGCATTCTGCAAGAAAGGGCTCTTGCGGCAGATCGGCAAATGATCCGGGACGGACATAAAGGCTCCATCCCGCCGCTGCCCCATGAGAGCGTGTCTCATGACAAAACCCGGGAGACAGCCAGAGAACCGATCCCGGACCAACCAGCCAGTAAGCCGTTACGCCCCTGATAGCCATCACCCCGCTTTCAATGCCCAGGATCTGTCCCTCGGCGTGCAAGTGGCGTCCCGTTTCCCGTCGCGTATCCTGTTGCAGGCTTTTTCCGAAAAGCCACGGCCATGGGTCATTCATCTAAACAGGTTCCCGAGACTATCATTTGGCGCATATGAGTCGAATTATGGCCTGAGACCGAAAGAACGCCAAAAGCAGCCCCGGTAATATGTCCTTCCAAGAATTACGAAGGACATCCCCATGCCAGCACAGAGCCCAGAACAGATCATCCGCCAGATGTTTGAGGCCTTCACCAACTTCTCATCAGATCCGGCGGCGCTGACAGAATTCATGACGCCGGATTACCGGCAGTTTGTTGATGGGCGTGAAATGACGCTCGCCGAATTTCTTGAACATACCATTGCTCTAAGAAACGCGCTTCAGAGGCTTGAAATCGACATCCAGCAGATTGTCTGCCAAGGCAATCAGGCCGCAACGGTGCATATTGCCCGCGCCATCCGTCTTTCAGGAGAAACGAGCCAAATCAAGGTCATCGCCTTTTACCAATTCAACAACGGCAGACTGTGCCTTGTTGATGAACTGACTCATGTGTTGAAAGGCCCGCAGGATGACAAGACGCTGGGATCCTTACGATAACACTCGTCCAGCTATCGAATATATTGGGAACAACTAGCCCCCGAATTTTTCGACCCGCCACCAATAGGCCGCTTTAAGATCAGAGATCCAATGGCGGGTCAACGCTATCAGACCGGCAGCCCCGCCAGAGTAGAGATTCCGCTCGCCTCGACAGGCCTGAGCACGATAATTCAGCCAGACGCATTGCGCGTTCTGCAGATGAACTTTCTACCTTTCCTCCAGTGCCGTCACGATGCAGGCGTAAACAGCGCCAAATTCTTCATCTGCCCGTTGTTTTGCTGCCGATGCCAGACAGTTGGCCTGAGCAGCATCGCATGACCCGCTACATGCTCCGATCAGAAAGCGTCTTTTCCTGCCTGCTGCGTTTGAGTGCTTCCCTTAATGCAGGCCCGGCGCTTCCTGACCCGTCCGCGCCACATATTCCGAATACCCGCCGCCATACTGGTGAATACCCTCAGGCGTCAGTTCCAGCACGCGGTTGGAAAGAGCCGCCAGGAAGTGACGATCATGGGACACGAACAGCATCGTGCCGTCGTAATCCGCGAGGGCGGAAATCAGCATTTCCTTCGTGGCAATGTCCAGATGGTTGGTCGGCTCATCGAGCACCAGAAAATTCGGCGGATCGAACAGCATCAGAGCCATCACCAGACGAGCCTTCTCACCACCAGACAGAACCCGGCAGCTCTTTTCCACTTCGTCGCCTGAAAAGCCGAAGCCACCCGCCAGTGAGCGCAGTGCTCCCTGATTGGCTTGCGGAAATGCATATTCCAGCGTTTCAAAAACAGTCTTGTCACCATCCAGAAGGTCCATGGCGTGCTGGGCGAAGTAACCGACCTTCACGTTGCTTCCGATCGTGACCGTTCCTGCATCTGGCTCAGTCGTACCGGTCACAAGCTTCAGCAGCGTGGACTTGCCGGCACCGTTCACACCCATGATGCAGCAGCGTTCCCGACGGCGGATCATCAGATCCAGCCCATCATAGATCGTGCGGCTGCCATAACGCTTGTCCACGCCCTGAATGTTAACCACCACATCTCCTGAACGTGGTGCAGGCGCGAACTCGAAGCTCATGGCCTGACGACGCTTCGGCGGCTCGACACGGTCGATCTTGTCGAGCTTCTTTACCCGGCTCTGAACCTGTGCGGCATGAGACGCACGGGCCTTGAAACGCTCGATGAAGTTGATTTCCTTCGCCAGCATCGCCTGCTGACGTTCGAACTGCGCCTGCTGATGCTTCTCGTTCAGGGCGCGCTGTTCTTCATAGAACTCATAGTCGCCGGAATAGGTTGTCAGGTTGCCGCCATCAATCTCGATCACCTTGTTGATGATGCGGTTCATGAAGGCACGGTCATGGGACGTCATGAGCAGCGCACCATCATAACCGGACAGGAACTGCTCCAGCCAGATCAGACTTTCCAGATCAAGATGGTTGCTCGGCTCATCAAGCAGCATCACTTCCGGCTTCATCAGAAGGATACGCCCCAGAGCCACACGCATTTTCCAGCCACCAGACAGACGACTCACATCGCCATCCATCATTTCCTGGCTGAACCCAAGACCATGAAGAACCTCACGCGCCTTCCCGTCCAGCGCGTATCCGCCCAGATCCTCAAACCGGCTCTGTACTTCTCCAAAGCGCTCGATGATGCTGTCCAGCTCATCCATGCGCTCCGGATCCGCCATGGCAGATTCCAATTCAGCCAACTCGGCTGCGACTTCCGAGACAGCCCCTGCCCCGTTCATCACTTCCGCCACGGCACTATGGCCGGACATCTCACCAACATCCTGACTGAAGAAGCCGATGGTCACGCCACGATCCGTCAGAACATTGCCCTCATCAGGCTCTTCCTGCTTTGTGATGAGACGAAACAGCGTGGACTTACCCGCACCGTTCGGCCCCACCAGCCCCACTTTTTCGCCTTTCAGCAAAGCGGCCGAGGCCTCCATGAAGATGACGCGCTGGCCGTTATGCTTGCTGATGTTGTCGAGACGAATCATGGGTCCTCGGAGGCAGTGGGATCTGGAAGTGAATGGCTGTCGGGACTTACCCTCATCCCCGCATGGGCGGAACCCCCAGAAAGACGCCGGTACCCCCCCGACACACCTTTATTTATGGCGGCTTAAACCTCGGTGTCGGATCATGAGCTGCACGATCCCGGATGGAATAGTCCCATCTTTCTAGCCCAGGACCTCCATGCAATGTGATCCCGTTAAAAGGCCAGGACATTGAACCAAGTAGGGAATACCGCTTTTAAAACATTATATGTGTGATATGTGCACTCAATATAACACTAACCCCATATCCCTAATGCTGGTACCAGCCTGAAGGGATCGGATTTCTATCTTTAGCGCTCAATCCAGTTCTGCGAGGCATCCGTGGCCAAGTCTGATCCTATCGTCCAACTCCCGGACGGCTTTTACCTGAACCGCACACCCCTTCTGGCCTTTGGGCTCCTGTGTTGTCTGTTTTCCCTCTGGGGCTGTGCGATGAGCCTCAATGACGTGCTGATCGGGCAGTTTCGCAAAGCCTTCATGCTGTCGGATTTTCAGTCCGCTCTCGTGCAGTTCTCATTCTACATCAGCTACTTCGTGCTGGGCATTCCAGCAGGCATGATCATCAAGCGCTTCAGCTACAAATGGTCGATCCAACTCGGGCTGCTCCTGTATCTGATTGGTTGCTGCCTCTTCTTCCCTGCCGCCCATTTCGCGACATACCAGATCTTCTTCGTCGCGCTCTTTGTCGTCGCAGCCGGCCTAGTCTTCATCGAAACTGCGGCCGATACCTATTGCACCCTACTCGGCCCACCGGGACGCGGAACGCACCGCCTGAACTTTGCCAGTGCATTTCAGCCAATTGGCGCCATTCTGGGGTCCAGCATGGGAGCCTACCTGATTTTCAAAGATGGCGACCTGTCACGCGAACAGCTTTCGGCCATGCCAGCCGCTCAGGCTTGGCAGCATCAGCTCGGCATGATCCACGCCACTCTTGAACCATATGTCTATATTCTCGGCGTGCTGCTGGTCGTCATGATCGCCATTGGCGTCACACGTTATCCGGCCTGCAAAGGGCGTGATCAGCAGCGTAGCCACGAACTGGATACGGCCGGCGCCCTCAAACGGCTATTTGCCAACAAACGCTTTGTCCTCGGTATCCTGACACAGTTTCTGTATGTCGGCGCACAGGTTGGCGTCTGGAGCTTCATCATTCGCCTTTCCATGCGGCTGGGGCACATCAATGAACGACAGGCTTCCGTCTATCTAATCGCATCCTTCTGTGCGTTCTTTATCGGCAAGCTGGTCGCCAACTTCTTTATGCGCCACGCCCGCCCGGCGCGTGTTCTGTTCGTTTACAGCCTGCTCTGCATCGTGGCGCTGGGCTATGCGGTGATGGTGCATGACTTTACGGCTGTGTACGCGGCCATCCTCGTCAGTGGACTGCTCGGCCCCTGCTGGCCAACCATCTATGGTCTGACCGTCGATGAACTTGGTCATGACCGCGCATATGGCGGGTCCATTCTGGTGATGAGCATCAGTGGCGGCGGCATCCTTCCGCTTCTGCAAGGCTACATCTCGGACGCTACCGGCGGAAACATGCAGCTTGCGTATATCGTACCAATGGGATGCTTCGTCGTGATCGCAATGTTCGCGGCATACTGCATGAAAAGCGGCGACGAAACGGCGGAACACGTCGTGTTCGACGCCACGCTCTGATCTACAAAAGAGAGGACGAGCACTTGCTCATCCTCTTTCAATGAGCAGCCTGAAAAGCTCAGTTTTTGGGGCCTTGACCAAGCTGCACGGGGCCATCACCTGATTGGAAAACAGAACCCTGGTCATTCCAAGAGTGCAGGCTCAAAAGCCGAATAATCAGTACGAATGATCGTGCGCACCGCTTTTTAAGGGGCCCTCACAATAGTGCAGGCGCGCTTCAAACATATTGGCATCCGGCCCAACCAACCTAGAGCGTTAGTACCGGCCTTGCAGCAGCTATCTCCGTTTCTGGCACGTTTGAATAAAACCCAAACCGGGATCTGAACGGTCCCAAACAAACAAAAAAAAGCGGTACAGCCTCTTTGGCCGTACCGCTTTTTTTGTTGGGAGTTGCTTCTGCTCAACGCAGGGCAGCAATCGCCGTAATTTCCACCCGCCAGTCCGGATCAGCCAACTTGGCCTCAACCGTGGCCCGTGCGGGCTTATGGCCCGTATCCAGCCACGCATCCCAGGCCTTGTTCATGTTCCCGATCTCGTTGATATCGGTCAGGAAGATCTGAACAGACAGGATACGCGTCTTGTCCGTGCCCAGATCCGCCAGAAGCGCCTCGATCTGACGCAGGATATCAGCCGTCTGGCCTTCGGTATCCAGCGTGGCATCATCCGCGACCTGCCCGGCCAGATACGCCAGACCATTATGGGTCACGACACCAGCAAGGCGGTTTTCCTCAAGATGGCGGGTAATGTCGGGATTAGTGCTCACGCCTGAACCTTACTGAAGGAGAGTGGGAATCATTTCATGTTCAAGGATCGCGTCCATGGCGCTTTCCTCATCATCTGCCACGGCCATGGGTGTGCCATCAGCAGCATGAATTGCCACCATCAGCTCACCGTCATGCATGACGGATCTGACATAGGCGAGCTGGGACATGCCCAACGTGCGAAGCTGCGGTCCCGTGATCCTTCTCAGATCTGCAGGGAGCATCTCTTCATGCCCATCACTGTTTTCGAACGGATTGTTCAAGTCCTGATCCTTACTGAAACCTGTGGGCTTCTCTGGCACCAGTCAGGTTGAAACATACAAACTGTCAAAAACGGTTTATTCGTCGTCAAGATCGCGCACCGGTCGTGCCCGGCGTGGCTTGACCACGGGCGGAACGACTTCGTGCTGCACGGTCTGCGGCGTACCTGCCGTCCTGCGCCCCTGCGTGATGGCAATCCGCTTCACGCGAACTTCCGGCTCCGGACGCAGAAGATCGATATGCAGCAGGCCATTATCAAGCCAGGCTCCGCCAATCTCGATGCCTTCCGCCAGAACAAACGCCTTGTGAAACTGCCGCGCAGCAATCCCACGATGAAGGAAGACCCGCCCCTGACTGTCATCGTTCTGGCGACCGCGGATCACAAGCTGGTTGTCTTCCTGCGTGATCTGAAGATCGTCCATCACGAACCCCGCCACAGCCAGCGTGATCCGCAGGGCTGTCTGACTCAGCTGTTCGATGTTGTAGGGCGGATAACCGTCGGAAGTGGATTTGGACGCACGCTCAAGCATCTGCTCAAGATGATCGAAACCAAGGAACATGGGTGACGTAAACAGACGACCGGACATAGGGCTTGAGCCTCCTCCATGAGCGAGACAATGGGTGTCAGACCCTCCATGAGGCACCTGACATCAGCACAGGATATGGTGGAGCACCCCCAAGATGCAAGTTATGCCTTGGGAAATGCCCCTCAGGACTGGCACAAAAGCCTCACCCTCGCTACATCGCAGAGCATGAGCGAATTCGATTTTCTGTCCGGCATCGATGCGGTGCCACCGACCCCGATCCTGATTGCCCCTGCGCCTGTATTGCGTCAGGTCGCCCGCGAAGTGCGCGCGGAAGACATGGCGTTCCTGCGTGAAAAGCTTCCAGGCATGTTTTCCGCCATGTACAAGGCCCCCGGCATCGGCCTCGCCGCGCCACAGGTCGGTCTTGGCATGCGCTTTGCCCTCGTTGACGTGGCCGAGGAAGACGCCCCCCGTGAGCCAATGGTTCTGATCAATCCGGAAATTGTCACGGATTCCGAGCAGATGGCCGTCCGGGAAGAAGGCTGCCTCTCCCTGCCGAACCAGTATGCCGAAGTGATCCGCCCTGAATCGATTCGCGTCCGTTACCGGGATCTGGCAGGCGAGATCATTGAGCGCGATGCCAGTGGCCTTCTTGCAACGTGCATCCAGCACGAAATGGATCATCTGGATGGCGTCTTGTTCGTGGACCATCTGTCCACGCTCAAGCGCAACATGATCATGCGCCGCCTCGCCAAAGAGCAGAAGCTGGGAAGGCGTTAATCACCGATGCGTCTGATCTTCATGGGCACGCCGGATTTCGCGGTCCCGGCCCTGCATGCCCTCATGGCCGCAGGACACGAGATCGTTGCGGTCTACACGCAGCCACCCCGCCCCGCAGGGCGTGGCAAGGCCGTGCGCCGCTCACCTGTCCATGAAGCGGCAGAAGCTGCCGGAATTGAAGTCCGCACGCCCGCCAGGGTCCGCAAAGACGTAGCAGAGCATGAAGCCTTTGCCGCGCTCAATGCCGATGCTGCCGTCGTCGCGGCTTACGGGCTGATCCTGCCCAAGGTCATGCTGGATGCGCCCCGTCTTGGCTGCCTGAACATCCATGCCAGCCTCCTTCCCCGCTGGCGCGGTGCCTCGCCGATCCAGTCGTCCATTGTGGCAGGAGACAGCCAAAGCGGCGTCTCGATCATGCAGATGGATGAGGGCCTCGACACGGGCGCCGTGCTGCTAGAAGAAGCCACTCCCATCAGTGCGTCCGACACAGCCAGCACGCTGCATGACCGTCTGGCAGAAATCGGTGGCCGACTGATCGTTCGCGCCTTGCAGGAACAGCCTGTTGCCGTGCCGCAGCCTGAAGAGGGCGTGACCTACGCCCACATGCTCAAGCGCGAGGACGGTCGGATCGACTGGTCTCGCAGTTGCGAGGACATCGACCGTCAGATCCGTGGCCTGACCCCATGGCCCGGGGCATTCACGACACTCGATGATGTGGTGCTCAAGATTGGCGCCGCAACACCGCTGCCTGAACAGTCGGGCTCCGACGCAGGCACAGCCATTGACGACGCCCTGACCATTGCCTGTGGCACCGGCGCGCTCCGTATCGACCGCATCCAGAAACCCGGACGCAGCATGATGAACGCCAGTGACTTTGTCCGTGGTCAGGGCGTCCCGAAGGGGACCCATCTTGGCTGAGGAAGAGATCGCGCGCTGGGCTCTGAAGATTGAATATGACGGTACCAATTACGTCGGCTGGCAGCGCCAGAAAGATGGAATGTCCATCCAGACGCTGATTGAGGCTGCTGCATCAAAACTGGTCGGCGGCCGTGCCGTCTCCAGTATCACGGCAGGACGCACGGATGCAGGGGTCCACGCCTCCGGCATGGTGATCCATCTCGATTTCCCCGCTGATGCCCCGATCAATGGCCGTCAGATCCGCGATGGAATGGGGTATTACCTCAAGCCGCACCCTGTCGTCGTGCTTCAGGCTGCGCCCGTCAGTCTGGATTGGAGCGCTCGCTTCTCGGCGACATGGCGTAGTTACCGGTTTACCATCCTCAACCGTCAGGCACGCCCCGCCTTGCAGGAAAACCACGTCTGGCACGTCAAACGGTCTCTGGACGTGGATCTTATGCAGGAGGGTGCGAACTTCCTGCTAGGATCGCACGATTTCACATCCTTCCGGGCCATCGCCTGTCAGGCCAAAAGCGCCGTCCGTACTTTGGATGTTTTGAAAATCCACCGTGATGGCGACCTTGTGCTTGTCGATACACAAGCCCGATCCTTCCTGCACCATCAGGTCCGGAATATGGTCGGCTCGCTCGTCATGGTCGGATCACGCCAATGGCCAGCAGAGAAAATGCGGGACATTCTAGAAGCAAAAAACCGCTGTGCCGCTGGGCCGACATCTCCGCCAGACGGCTTATGCCTGACAGGCGTCGGCTATCCTGAAGATCCGTTCGCCTGAGGTCTCAAACGCCCCCGAGCAGATCAACCAAAGCATTGTAATGCGGTGGCAGCAGCCACAGCAGACCAAACAGAACAACAGCGCTCAGCGTCTGCAAAACCGTCATGATGACCGCCTGCAACGCTGTCATCATCAGGCCAACGCGCGTGACATACCAGGTCAGCCAGAGACTATAGAGCTGCACACCCGCAGCCACTCCTGCAACAGCAGCAGGGGATGACGCGTTGCCCGGCATCACCATCCGCATCACACCCTCGGCCATGATCATCATGACCAGCGGCAGCCACGCACACCAGAGCGAGGCCGTCGCGTAACGCGACCACAGGCCCTTGCGCCCCGCAAAAGCGGCATACCGCTCAGACACCACAAGCTGAAGCAGCGTGCAGACAAGCTGAACAAGCGCCTGCGTCAATCGGAGCCCGCGCTGCTCTGCGGGCATGAAAAAAGCACCGAAAATCCCGATCAGCGCAATCGCTACAGTCGGCGCCAGCGCCGCCATGAGCGGCTGCATACCCGGCGCGAAACAGTTAATTCCGACGCCACGGCCGCGCCCCAGAAGCCATACTCCGAGCGGAACATTCATCCCTCCGACGGGAGGCATGCCATTCGGGCGGTCTGGGGTCACAGGCCAAATCTTTCCATGAACGTCAGATAAATGCGGGTCAGATCTTCAAGGGTCGACACATCAACATGCTCGTCCCGCTTATGCATGGTCGCACCCACCAGACCGAACTCTGCAACAGCACAATACTGCGAAATGAAGCGGGCATCGGATGTTCCGCCACCCGTATCGAGCTTCGGGCGACGCCCCGTCACATCCTGAACAGCCTGTTCAAGACAGTTCACTGCCGGTCCTGGCTGCGTCAGGAATGCTTCACCACTGATGGCAATCTTCACGTCGCTGTCTGATGCGTGACGGCTTACAACGCCCCTGATCCAGTCAGCCAGAGCGGCTCCCGTGTGGCTGTCATTGAATCGGATGTTCAGCCGTGCACGCGCATCGGCCGGAATAACATTCGTAGCTGGATTTCCAACATCAACACTCGTCACCTGCAGAGACGACGGAGAAAACCATTCCGTCCCTTCATCAAGGCAGCGGCCTGTCAGTTCAGTCAGGGCCGCCAGAAGGCGATGTACGGGATTATCCGCCAGATGGGGATAGGCCACATGCCCCTGCACGCCACGCATGGTAATTTCAGCATTCATGCTGCCGCGGCGACCAATCTTGATGGTATCGCCAAGAGCGGACGGATTGGTCGGCTCACCCAGAAGGCAGAAATCCGGCACCTCTCCACGTGCGGCCAGCCAATCGATAACAGGCTTCGTACCAAAATGCGCCGGGCCTTCTTCATCGCCCGTAATGAGAAGGGAAATCGATCCCTTGAGCGGACGGCTTTTCAGAAAGCGGGCGATAGCTGCAACGGAGCAGGCCACACCGCCCTTCATGTCCGCAATGCCACGCCCATAGAGGCGGCCATCATGGATTTCGGCGGAGAACGGATCATGCACCCAGCCCTCGCCGGGGGGTACAACATCCGTATGCCCTGCGAAACAGAGAGACGGGCTCCCCGTTCCGATCCGGGCGTAAAAATTCGGGGTCGGCGCATCTTCTGGTCCAAAAGGAAGATGCGTGACCTCAAACCCCATCCCTTCCAGAACCGATACCAGAAGAGCCTGTGCTCCATCATCGGCTGGAGTAACGGACTGGCAACGGATCAGATCCTGCGCAAGGGCAACAGGGTCAGTCGGAAAAGATGGGGACGGCATAGATCAGTCGCGCAGAAGTTCGTTGATGGACGTCTTGGAGCGCGTACGCTCGTCAACGCGCTTGACGATCACGGCACAGGCGAGAGACGGCTGACCCGGCTCCTTCGGCGGCAGCGTACCTGGAATGACAACGGAATAAGCCGGAACTCGGCCCATGAAGATCTCACCCGTCGCACGATCCACAATCTTTGTGGATGCGCCGATAAACACACCCATGGACAGGACAGAGCCCTTCTCCACGATCACACCTTCAGCAACTTCGGAACGCGCACCGATGAAGCAGTCGTCTTCAATGATGACCGGAGCAGCCTGGAGCGGCTCCAGAACGCCGCCAATGCCCGCGCCACCGCTGATATGGCAGTTCTTGCCAATTTGGGCGCAGGAGCCAACCGTTGCCCAGGTATCGATCATCGTGCCGCTGTCCACACGGGCACCAACATTGACGAAGCTCGGCATCAGAACAACGTTCGGAGCAATAAATGCCGAACGACGAACAATGGCGCCCGGAACCGCCCGAAAACCGGCTTCAGCGAAACGGAACTGATCCCAGCCGTCGAACTTCAGCGGAACCTTGTCAAAAGCCGGCTCACCACCGCAACCACCGACCATGACGCGGCTGTCATTCAGACGGAAGGACAGCAGAACGGCCTTCTTTAGCCATTCATGCACGACCCAGCCATCTTCACTCGGCTCAGCCACACGCAGCGTACCGGCATCAAGACCTTTAAGCGCGGTTTCGATGACCTCGCGATCTTCCCCCTCTGTCTGTGCGTTCAGAGTGTTACGACGCTCCCAAAGAGCGTCAATGGCGGTGCGAAGCGTATCGTGAGGCATCAGGACCATCCGGAAAAGGAGCAGAAAACCGCCGGACCATGCGATCCCCGGCCGTGCCTGTCAACGGCTCTTTCCCCTTCAACGGAGTGGGTCACCTTATTAAGCTTCCGTTAACCTATTGCGCCTATGGAAAACAGGGAGCGTACTGTCTCAGAAACGGCCCGAAAGAAACTCCTGATCTGCTCCGGGCCTTTCTTTGGAACCACAAGCCCGTTTCAAGTTCATCCACGCCGCAGGGTAGCAGCCTGCATCATCAAGGCGGCTTTGTGGGCCGCGCCAGCATGGAGCCTTCGTGGCAATGCCTGATCCCGGACTGAACCATCCCAGCCTCCTCCCGCTACGGGAAAATCAGTCCTTAGCCCTGCCCATGATCCGCAAGATCCTGAAGGCCATGCGCGGAGCTATTCTGCCTCGTCTGGGTATCGCCGCGGCGCTGACCGAGCTTCAGGGAATTCTTCAGGCTAACAGCCTGCTCTTCAATTCATTCACGCCCCCAACGGATGAGAGCATCCTTCATCAGTCCGCGGCATTTCCACAGGGTCTGCAGGAATGTCTTCAAGGAAACACACTCATCCCCGATCAGTCCGCCATCCGGTTTTCAGCCGGCTCAGACTATGGCGTCCTGATCTGTGAGGTTATCCGCAGTCAGTCTCCACTTGGGCTGATCTTCTGGAAAAATACGTCCTGGTCTCATGAGGAAATTGAACTCCTTCAGACCGTTATGGCATTCATTGCCACCATTCAGGAGCATGATGCTCTTCAACGCCGGGTTCTGGGGGAATCCCACTACGATCTCGCATCCAATCTTCTGAACTGGGATGGCCTGAAAGATGAGATGGAACGGCGCATTCCGCGCCTGGACCGGGAAGGGCTTCCAGCAACCCTCATGGTTGCATACGTCCCTGGTCTAACTGACATCACGCAGAAAAACGGCTTTCAGGCGGGAGAAGAGGCTCTGGCCTAGTGCATAGCCCTTCTCCGCAAAGCCGTTCGCCCGACAGATGCCGTCGCACGGTTGAGCGGCAATACATTTGCGCTCTGGATGGATGGTGGGGACCGTTTTGCCATGGCCGAGCGCGCTGAACGCATGACAGCGCACGGCATTCCCCTGCTGATCGAACCGCCCGCGCACCTTCCCCTGTATCTCGGCCTTATCAGCAGGGAGCCAGAAGATCAGGAAACCTCTCCTGACACTCTGCTTGAGAGAGCGACACAGGCCCTTCACGACGCTATGGACGAGCAAAAAAAATGGCGCTTCTCTTACGAAGCGCCATAATCCGGTTCATGCTTTGATGAGCGTTCCCGGCCCAGCCCGTGTGAACAGCTCCAACAGGCAGGTATGCGGCACACGGCCATCCAGAATAACGGCAGCCTTCGCGCCGCTCTGAACAGCGTCCAGACAGGTTTCAACCTTCGGGATCATACCGCCCGAGATCGTGCCATCCTTGATAAGGTTGCGCGCCTCTTCAGCACTCAGTTCCTCAATCAACTTACCGTCCCGATCCAGAACGCCCGGAACATCTGTCAGCATCAGCAGACGTGAAGCATGGACTGCACCGGCGATTGCACCAGCTGCCGTGTCGGCATTGATGTTGTACGTCTCACCGTTTTCGCCAGCACCGACTGGAGCAATGACAGGGATCAACCCTGACCCAAGCAGGGCGTACAGCACGCGCGGATCAATCTTTTCCGGCTGACCGACAAACCCGAGATCAATCACGCTCTCGATCTGACTGTCCGGATCGCGACGGCTCCGGGTCATCTTACGCGCCTGGATCAGACTCCCGTCCTTGCCGGAAATACCAACAGCCATCGCACCAGCACGATTGATGAGTTCTGCAACCTGCTTGTTCACACTGCCAGCGAGAACCATTTCGATGACGTCCACCATCGCGGCGTCTGTCACGCGAAGGCCATCTATGAAATGGGAACGAATATGCAAACGATCCAGCATGGAACTGATCTGCGGGCCACCGCCGTGCACGACGATCGGGTTGATCCCCACCAGCTTGAGCAGGGCAATATCGTAGCCAAAAGCGCTGGCAAGCTTTCCCTCGCCCATCGCATGGCCACCATACTTCACAACGATGGTGTCACCGGCATAACGCCGCAGATACGGAAGGGCACTGGCAAGGATGGCCGCCTGCTGCTGGGCGTCATCCATATTCACGGCCGGCGGAATTTCCGGCAGCTTTTCACTGTGGGTCTTTTTGCTCACTGCCGGACTTATCCTTCCACTGAGGTCTTGGCAGGATCTGCAAAGCGGGCAATTTCCGCACGCAGATCTTCGATACCTTCGCCGGTCTGGCTACTGGTGCAAACGATGCGTGGATAGGCAGCAGCATGCTTGAGCGCGAGAGCTTCCACATCCGCAATCTTGGCTTTGAGTGCCGTGGGCCGCACCTGATCGCACTTGGTCAGAACGATCTGAAAACCCACCGCCGCGCGATCCAGAAGCTCCATGACATCCTTGTCGGACGGCTTGAGCTCGATGCGGGCATCAAGAAGCAGAATAACGCGTGCGAGCGTCGTCCGGCCACGGAGATAAGCGAACATCATGTTCTGCCAGTCTTCCTTGACGGACTTTGCAGCCTTCGCAAACCCGTAACCTGGCATGTCCACAAGGGAAATGCGGTCCGACAGATTGAAGAAGTTGAGCTGCTTGGTGCGGCCGGGTTCGGAAGACGCGCGTGCAAGCGCCTTTCGTCCCGTCAGGGCATTGATGATGCTGGACTTGCCAACATTCGAACGCCCCGCGAATGCGACTTCAGGCCGACCGACTGGTGGAAGCTGCTCGATCTTCTGGGACCCGAAGAAAAACTCGCACTCCCCCGCAAAAAGAAGACGTCCGTCTTCAATCTGCTCTGGAGTAGGAGGGCCCGCGACTTCTTTCATGGCGTCTCAGCGTCCGTTCTTGGCAACTGGAACCGGCAGCTTGGCGCGGCTCTGGATAAAGGTCTGCTGAGCGAACGTCAGCAGGTTGTTCCAGGTGTAATAGACCAGAAGACTGGCCGGGAACCCGGACATCACAAACACATACACCAGCGGCATGAACTGCATGATGCGCGCCTGAGCCGGGTCCATGCTGACCATGGTCTGTCGCTGCAGCAGCCAGAACGTAACACCCAAAGCGGCTCCCCAGACACTGATATGCAGAAAGGAGAAATAAACAGTCGGATCAAACGGAATCAGACCAAACAGATTGAAGATATTCGTCGGGTCCGGAACGGACAGATCACGGATCCAGCCGAAGAACGGTGCATGACGCTCGTCAATGCTGATGTTCAGCATTTTGTACAGGCAGACGAAAATTGGAGCCTGGATCAGAACCGGCAGGCACCCACTGGCCGGGTTCACGCCTTCTTCCCGATACAGGGCCATGACCTTCTGGTTCATCACCATCGGGTCGTCCTTGTTCTTCTCACGGATCTCCTTGATCTTCGGAGCCAGCAGACGCATCCGCGCGGAAGACGTGGCAGCCTTGGACGCCAGCGGGAAGAGCACGATCTTGACGATCAACGTCAGCGCCATCAGCGCCAGACCAAAGTTACCAAGATGCAGATACAGCCAGTGCAACAGATACAGGATCGGGCGCGTCAGGAAGCTGAACCAACCGAAATCGATTGCCTTGTCAAAATCCGCAATGTGCAGGTTGCTACTGTAAGCCTGAAGCAGGCTCGGAACCTTTGCACCGGCAAAAAGGTGGCTCGTCTGCGTGATCGTACCATTCGGCATGATCTGCTGGGGAGCCTGCGAGGTAAAGCCAATCCGATACGAACCGGGATTGCCGGGCGCATAGGCAAAGCTAGCCGTGACAGCAGCATTAGCGTCTGGCGCTACCGCCGTCAGCCAGTACTTATCGCTGATACCGCCCCAGCCGCCAGTCCCACCCTTGGCCCAGAACGTATGGTCTGCGTGCTCGGCACCCTTGCGGACATTCTTGTAGGTTTCGTCATTCAGACGACCATCCATGACGGCAATCGGGCCTTCATGAGCCGTCCAGAACCCTTCTGCCGCCTGATAGTCACGCTGAACACGCTGAAACGGAACCAGAGCGACCGGCTGTGTGGAATGGTTCTCCACGGACTGGACGACCGAGAACATGTAATGCTCATCGACCGACAGCTGGATTGTGAAGATCAGCCCTTCGCCATTGTCCCACTTCAGCGTCACCGGATGACCAGGAGACAGAGCTTCGTCTGCACTGGTCCAGACCGTATTCAGGTCAGGCACCTTGGCATTCGAACCCGGAGCATTGCTCCAGCCAATAACGAAGAAGTTCGGATGCTCGCTGCCAGGCTTATCCAGCAGGCGGACCAGCGGGCTGTCCTTCGCCAGTGTGGCGCGATACTTGGTCAGCACCGCATCATCAAGCAGCGCACCCTTGAGGTTCAGGGAACCCTGCACGTCTTCGCTCGTGATTGCGATACGTCGCGCCGTTACCGCTGGTTCAGGAGAAGCCTCTGAGGGCGCGGCCTGAGCCGGGGTTGATGGGGACTGTGTCGCAGCAGTCTGCGTGACAGCGGGATGACTGTCCTGATGGGGCTTCGGCATGAAATAGTCGAAACCGATCAGGATGAGGGCCGAGAGGATAGTGGCCGCAATGATGCGCTTGATTTCCATCGGGCGGATGCCGGTCTTTCGTCTCTACGGAGGAATGCTGAGCCTCAAGTGGCCGAAAACCGCGATCAAAACAATAGCTGGCCGCGTTTTTTAATGCTGATGGCGCTCAGGAGGGAGGTCACAACCCCCTTTTGACCAAGGATGACAGCGCAGGAGTCTCCTGCATGCCAGCCATCCGCCCCGCAACGGGCCATGCGATTTGATCACCATGACAGCATAGGTGCTACACCCCGGCTCAAACCGGCAGTTCCGTCCCAGATATGGACTGACGAAAAGTTTGTAAGAATCAATCAGTGCGAGCAGGAAGACAGTGACAGGCTTGCTAAAAAAGCCTGTCATTTTTCCGTACCCTTACGGAGGGCTTTCCGGAGATCTTCCTGAAGCAGAGAAAAATCGCGTCGGCGGGTACCGTCTCGACCGATCAGGACAAAGTCCCCTGATGGGAGACCATCCTCACGTGCAACGAGACGCAGCACCTCACGGAGGCGGCGTCTGGTGCGATTTCGGATGACTGAATTCCCAACCTTTTTCGTGACGGTAAACCCGACACGGCTTTCAGGCTGGGTATCATCCTGCAGGATCTGCACAACCATTCCCGGGGTAGCGACTTTACGCCCCTTCCCGGCAACACGCAGAAACTGCGGCCGCTTTTTCAGGCGGCCAGCTGTATGGTTCGCGCTCAGGCGGAGAGCTTCTTGCGACCCTTCGTGCGGCGGTTTGCCAGCACGCGGCGGCCACCGACTGTAGCAGTACGTGCACGGAAACCGTGACGACGCTTACGAACCAGCTTGGAGGGTTGATACGTGCGCTTCATGACATCGATCCTTAAAAACCATGCGGACGCCCCTCTGGACATCCGCGTCGATCGGGCGCACGAAACGCCCGGTGAATGAGACCCGGGCTTGTACTCACCGGGTCTCCGCCTGTCAATGCCGGACGATCAGGAAGCTGAGTATATGAGCCAAAAACCGACTCTAACATCGTCTCAATCGAACGAATCCGGTGCATTTCGCCATGATTTGCGAAACGCCCTCTCACCCGCCCTGCTCTGCGCCGACATCCTGTCATCCCACACAGACGATTCTGTACGGCGGAATGCAGAGACAATCATACACTCCCTTGAGAAGGCACTCAGTCTTCTGAAGACGTCGGCTTCTTCTCAATAAGCTCGATCTTGTAGCCATCGGGGTCCTGCACGAAGGCAATGATGATCGTCCCGAACTTTAACGGGCCGGCCTCACGCGTCACGGTTCCACCGCCAGACCGGACAGTCTCTACCAGCCCCGCGACGTCAGGCACACCAATTGCGAAATGCCCGAAACCGGTACCGACTTCGTAATCAGAATCCTGATCCCAGTTGTAGGTCAGCTCGATTTCGGCCTGTCCGTGCTCATTATCCGCGAATCCGATGAAGACCAGCGTATAACGCCCCTCACGAACTTCCTTGCGGCGCAGCTCCTTCATGCCCAGAAGGCTGTAGAACGCCAGACTGCGATCAATGTCCCGGATACGGACCATCGTATGCAGAAATGTGCTCATTTTTCTTCCTTAAGATCTTCGGTCGTCAGCCCATAAAGGAACAGCCCGTATCGGTCAGCCAGAGAAACGCAGCGATCCGGGTCTGTCAGAAGGGTTACACCAGGCTGAAACGCCACCCCGCGCAATCCGTTCCGAGCAGCATTCTCAAGTGTCTCCGGACCAATCGTGGGCATGTCTGCCCTTAAGTCCTGACCACTCTTGGGCATCTTGATGAGAACACCGCCACTTCCAGCCTGCATCAGCTTCCCGCAGCGCCCCAACATCGCGTCAGTGCCCTCCAAAGCCTCCACAGCCAGAACCAGGCCGCTCTGCACGACACATCCCTGCCCGATATCCAGTGCGGCCATGGCGCGCAGAACCTTAACGCCGCGGGCAATATCCTGCTGGGCCTGCTCGTCCGGAGCTACGCGCCCAAGCGTTCCACTACGACCTGTCGCATGATCCAGAAATTCATGCGCACCTCGGACAATAAAGCCCTCTTCCCCCAGAACCCGGACCACGGCACCCAAAAGGCCATCATCACCGAGGAAAATGGCACGCCCCAATCGGGCAAGAATGCGCGCGCCTTCCGCATCTGGCCGAAGATCGCGCCAGGCAGGGCGTCTCACGGGACCGATCAGGACCAGTTCACGACAGCCATGTTTTTTAAGAGCCGCCAGGATTTCCCCTACCGCGGCAAGACGGATGATCTCATGCGGATACGGCGCCAAACGGGCCGTATCCGCAAAATCCCGGAAGCCGACAATAAAAACGGACTTCCCTTTTTCCAGAGCAGCCGCAGCTACCTATGCAGGCAAGGGGCCTGCCCCGGCCAGAATACCGACGCAACCTCCCCCTGGCATACTCAGGCTCCTTCGGTCTCGGACAATCCCTCATTTCGGGCAACGCGCGTCAGGCCGCGACGGCTTGGCGCTTCCATGAAGTCAAGCATTTCAGCAATGCGTTGCAGACGCCCATATTCGCGACGAACATCTGCAATGCGCGCTTCCAGAACAACATCCGTGCTGCCATGCCGGGGATACAGGGTCCGGAAAGCCCGACGCATGGCCTGCATCTCCTCCGGCCCAACGCCTGAACGCTTCAGGCCAATCCAGTTCAGACCAACCAGACGCGCACGGTTCCCCAGAACGCTGCCATAAGGAATAACGTCCATCTCAACACCACAGACGCCACCAACAACGGCTCCACGGCCAACACGAACAAATTGGTGAAGCGCAGCAGATCCCATAACCTTGGCATCATCCGCGATCTCGACATGACCGCCCATGACAACATTGTTCACGATGATGACCCGATCGCCCAGAACGCAGTCATGGGCCACATGCGCGTTCGCCATGATCAGGCAGCGCGCGCCGATCTTGGTCAGCGCGTGGCCCTGAGCCGTTCCACGATGGATCGTGACGTTCTCACGAATGATCGTGTGAGCCCCGATTTCGCAGAGCGTCGGCTCGCCAGCATATTTGAGATCCTGAGGGGCCATGCCGATCGTAACGAAGGGATAAACTTCCACCCCTTCACGAAGGGTCGTATGCCCATCAACGATAACGGAAGCATGCAGGTGCACGCCGTCGCCAAGTGTCACATGCGGTCCGACGACACACCACGGACCAATACGGACATTATCTCCAATCCGGGCCCGCTCATCAACAAGAGCGGTCGCATGGATTGCGGCGCTGTCGGATCGTTTTCCTGCAATCTGCATCAGTTCAGCCCATGATCATGGCACTGAAGGTTGCCTCTGCGACAGCAACGCCGTCAACACGGGCAATACCCTTGAACTTCCAGACATTCGCCCGGGAGCGTTCCTTGACGACCTCGATACGAAGCTGATCGCCAGGCCCCACCGGACGGCGGAACTTCGCACCTTCGATGGTCATGAAATAAACGAGCTTACCTTCGAAAGCCTTTCCAAGCGTCAAAACAACAAGCGTGGCAGCCGTCTGAGCCATGGCTTCGATGATCAGAACACCCGGCATGACCGGATGAGACGGAAAATGCCCCTGGAAGAAGGGCTCATTGACCGTGACATTCTTGATGCCGACAGCCGACTCACCAGCCTTGATCTCCTGCATCTTGTCGATCAGGAGGAAGGGATAGCGATGAGGGATCGCCTGCATAATCTGCAGAATGTCGATGCTCTCGGGAACCTGGTGTGTTCCCGAAGCCCCTTCTGCCGGGGTCGTCTTTTCAGCCGGAGCGTCCACTCGATCCATCTTCTTCACCATACCCTTCCGGGAGAAATTTTGTCAGTTTTCTGCTCTCCGAGCAGTGCGATTGGCCTCCCTTAGCAAAACTGGCCAAGGGATACCATCCATCACCCGTTCAGGTCAGTCGGTGCTCTTTTTGGAGAGCTTTCGCAGAGTGGCCACATTCCTGAAGAACTCCCGGAACGGCATGGCGGGACTACCAATCACATCTGCCCCGGCATCAACGTCAGACATGACACCACACTGGGCCCCGACCCGGGCCTTGTCGCCGATCTTGATGTGACCGATCAGACCAGCCTGGGCCGCAATCGTGACGAAATCACCAAGTTCCGTAGAACCGGAAATACCGGCCTGAGACACCACAATGCAGCACCGTCCCAGCCGCGCATTGTGACCGATCTGCACAAGATTATCGATCCGGGTGCCGGCACCAATCACCGTATCGCGCATGGAGCCACGATCAATGGTGGAATTGGCACCGATTTCGACATCGTCTTCGATCACAACCAACCCAAGCTGGGGAACGGTCTCGAAGCCTTCCGGACCAACAGCAAACCCAAAGCCGTCCTGACCAATCCGCGCGCCTGGATACAGGGTTACACGATGACCAACACGTGCATGAGTCAGGCTGACATGACTGCCAATGCGGCAACGCTCGCCTACCTCAACGCTCCGGCCAATCGTAGCATGCGCTCCGATCAGGGTGCCGCTGCCGATTTTTGCACCATCTTCGATCACGGCAAACGGACCGATCTCAACATTCTCGCCAATGTTAGCTTTCTCGCTCACATAGGCTGAAGGGTGTTGAACACCGCTGGAAGACGGAGCGGGATGAAACGACGCCGCTATCCGAGCCCAGGCAAGGTAAGGCGTCTTGCAAACCAGTCCAGCCGTTTTGGGAGGCAACTTATCGGCAAAGGCGGGTGCAAGAATGACGGCACCCGCTTTTGTGTTTTCCAGCAGGGACAGATAGCGCCGGTTATCCAGGAAACTGACGTCTTCCGGGCCTGCCACATGCAATGGCGCTACGCCGCGAAACAGCGTGCTCCCATCCTGACCCTCAACGGCAGGACGCACCTCACTTCCCGATACTTCTGCCAGCTGTGCCAGCCCAAAAGGACCGGCACGAAGGAAGAAGCGCTCATCACCCGGACGCGTCTCGGTGGACATCGTGTCACCCACAGGCTCAGACCTCAGTGATGCTGACGCAGAACGGACTCAGGCTGAGCCGGAGCAGCAGGGGCAGCAGCCTGTTCAGGCCCCTGGGCAGCACGTTGCTCATCAGCCGTCGTTGGCATCTTGCCAGACTTGGCAAGCTGCTCAGGATCGACACCGTCTCCCGGAATAAAGACATGCGGCAGCGTCTTGTTCAGCTGGTTCGCCACTTCTTCCGTGATGTCCTGCTCGCCCACATGCAGCACAACCTGTTCTGCATGCAGAACAAGGTTCATGTTATGCGAACCCGCGACGGCGGCAATGATGCCGTTGCCCTGCTCAAGCTCACGCTCGATCTGGTGGAACCCGACTTGAGCGGCTTCCTGAATGATACGGGCCTGATTGCCGAAATCGCGCTGGTCCTTGGCACGACGTTCCTGCAGATGACGCTCTCGGAGCTGGATCTGGTCAGCGGTCAGGGTCCGAGCTTCGGACTGCAGCTTCTGCTGCTCGCCACGCCATGCACCTTCTTCGCGCTGGACAGCCTGAGCCAGCTTGTCACGGCGCGCACCGAGAACCTGCTGGATCTCCTGTGCGGCGGACGACATCTGCATGACGGCCTGCACGTTGATCACACCGATAACCGCTGCTGGTGGAGGAGCGGCCTTCGCGACTGTGGGCGGGTTCGGAATTGGCGGCAGCGGCAGCACTGGAGGCGCCTGCTGTGCGCTCGGCGCGCCCTGTTCGTCATCCGTCGGAGCCTCGGCTGCAACCGGCACACTCCGGCGCGGCGCTGGCCGTGCAGCCGGAGGAGCATCTGGATGCGCAGCCTTCGGAACAAACCAGCCGCCATTGTTGGCAGCCTGAGCGTGAGCGGACGGAGCAACGGCAAGAACCGTCGCGGCCAGAAGCGCGCCGACCGAAGCCGGACGCATCAGGGAATGAAAGGTCATGACCACCTCTGGAGAAGGGGATAAAATTGCTTGAAGCTTGAAATCAGGCACGCAGTCTTAGAACTGCTGCCCGAAGCCAAAGCGCAGCGGGTAAAGGCGATCGCCCTTTTCCTTACGCAGCGGAATAGCACCGTCGATATTCACGAGACCGAACGGGCTCTTCCAGGAAATACCAAGACCGGTAGAAACACGCGGGATCATGGTGTCGCCCGTAATGGGGGTATACGCATATCCGGACTCATAACGACGGGAGTAGTCTGTGTACTTCTTCTGGACACGCACACTCGACAGGCTACCGGCATCGACAAAGTAACGACCGGAAATACCAAGATCGTCACCCATCGGCATCGGGAAGTTCAACTGCGCAGAGGCCGTGTACATGAACCGGCCACCCAGAAGATCTTCCTGACCCTGACGCGGAAGATAATCAAGCGTCGGGCAGGACCCGTTGACATAAGCACCAGTACAGATGTGACCAGAACGCGGACCTACACCACCCTGGAGGAAGCCTCGCAGGTTTTCACCACCCAGATAGAAGTTATCAATGATGTTGCGCTTGCTGTTGGAATCCCAGTCGCCCATGTAGCCCACGCCGCCCTTGAACTGCATGGTCCAGTCATGACTGCCGGTAATCCGGTCCAGCGGCAGGTAGTAAGCTCCGTCTGCCTTGAAGCGGTAGTATTTTGCATTACCGCCAACGCCGGCAAAATCTCCACCCACCTTCATCATGTAACCCTCATGAGGGTTCATGCGACGGTCACGACGGTCATAGGTCAGAGACGTGCTCAACTGGGACAGAAGCGACCAGCCAGCAGACTGCTGCACATACACGGAAGGAACCCATTCAATGTAAGATGGGTCTGCGGCAATCGTCGCCGCATCGTAGAAGTTACCGACCTGACGATCTACAAGGGTATAGCTGAAGGACTGCGACAGATAGCGGTTGTACGCATATCCGAGACGCAGACTCATGCCGTACTGGGATTCTTTATAGCTCTGATACGTCTGGTAGTTGTTCTGGATAAAGTAGAAATCAGCACCAGCAACAAGGTTACGGTTCAGGAAGTACGGATCCGTAATGGAGATATCCGCCTTCTTCTCATAATACGCAACCGTTCCGGAAATACCGGCATCAATGCCAGTTCCCAGCATGTTGTGCTGCTTGACTGACGCATTACCGAGAACACCAACGTCCGTTGAGTAACCGCCACCCAGCGAGAATTCGCCAGTCGGTTTTTCCACGACATTCGCAGCAACGTTGACCCGGTCAGGCGCAGAACCCTGCGTCTGGTCAACCGACACCGTGCTGAAATATCCAAGGTCCTGCAGAGCAAGTTTGGAGTACTTCTTGTCAAACGGGGTGTACGGGTCGCCCTCTGCCATCGGCAGGTTACGGCGGATCACGTTATCGCGGGTAATGGTGTTGCCGTTGATGTCGATACGCTCGACGTAGACATGCGGACCTTCTGTAATATCGAACAGCAGATCCACGATCCGCTTTTCAGGATTACGTGCGATCTCGGAACGCACCATGGCAAAGGGATGCCCCTGAGCCTGAAGCCACTCCTGCATGTCCGTCGTGTTATGCTGGATCGCTGTTCCATCATAGATCTGATGCTTGAACAGCTGGATCTTTGGCCGCATCATTTCAGGCGTCACACGGCGCACGTTGGAACGAATGTCCATCTTGCCGATATGATACTGATCACCCTCATGGATGGTGAACGTCACATAGAAGGACTTGTGATCAGGCGAAAGCTCACCTGTCGCGTCCACCATGTGGAAATCAACATATCCGTTATGGAGGTAGAACCGGCGCAGCAGTTCGGCATCATACTTGATGCGCTCGGGGTTATATTCATCCGAGGACGAGAAGAACCGGTACCAGGTGTTTTCCTTGGAAGAAATCACCTGCGCCAGACGAGCTTCACTGAACGCATGGTTGCCCACGAACACGATCTTGTGGATCAGCGTCTGCTGGGCTTCGTTGATCTTGAAAACCACATCAACCCGGTTGTGAGACAACTGGATGATCTGCGGCGTAACCGTCGCACCGAACCGCGCCTTGCCAGCATACTGGTTCAGGATCTTCTGACGATCAGCGGCCGTGGTCTGAGATGAGAAAACCGCACGCGGGCGAAGGCTGATTTCCTTGCGGAGATCCTCATCCTTCAGTGCATGGTTACCCTCAAAGACAATACGATTGACGATGGGGTTCTCAACCAGATTCACCAGAAGCGTATTGCCATCACGATGAAGGGTTACGTCCTTGAACAGGCCGGTCGCGTAAAGCGACTTCAGAGACCGGTCGAGATCATCCTGGTTAAAGGAATCTCCCGGCTGGGCAACCATGTAAGAAAGAACCGTGCTGGTTTCGATACGTGTATTGCCAGAGACCGTAATGGCCTGGATCACGTTGCTACCCGAGGCTGCACCTGATGCCTGGTGCTGACGTGCGGAACGGGCCTCCGCCACACCGAGGGCGGTCGGGAGAAGACATGCCGATGCCAGAAGCAACAGACGCATGTTCGGGGACCGGGAACCTCTTGACCGTGATCCTGACAAACCGGTTTTCCTTGTAACAGATTTTTCGTAGGCGCATGACACGCTACGCCATTGGCGGAGGTATCCGAAAAGCCCCCCACCATGCAAGATCTCCCTTCACTCACGAAGAGTTACGGGGCGTATCGCAGCCTAGCTGCCGGCGTGAAACATCCAGTGAAACAACCCGATATTTGTCAGGTCGTTCACCGTAGAAAAAAGGAAAAGTGCGCCGATAAGCGCCATTCCGACCTGCATACTGACTTCCTGCACACGCCGTGAAACAGGACGCCCCTTGATGGCTTCAATGGCATAAAAGATCAGTCGTCCACCATCGAGAACAGGGATCGGAAACAGGTTTATAAGCCCAAGATTGATGGACAGAAGCGCCATGAAAGACACAATGCTCGCCATACCATAGCTGGCGACCTGGCCTGACATCTGTGCGATTCGGATCGTTCCGCCCAGCTCTTTCGCGCTGCGCTGGCCAGAAAGGATCTGCCAGACGCCCTGCAGCGTGCGCACAGACATCGTCCAGGTCTCATGCACACCCATTACGGCGGCTTTACCTGGAGAAACAGGACGCCCGGGAGAAGCAGCAAATCCCACTCCGAGCACGCCAGTCGCATGCGAGCCGCTTTTTAGAGCCCCAATCGTGACCGGCAGGGTCAGATCTTCTCCGTTGCGACGAATTCCAAGCGTTGTCGTGTCGTTCGGGTGAGAGGCAACGGTCCCCATCACATCTTCAGGACCAGAAATGGAAAGTGGACCGATACGCGTGATCACATCACCCGTTTTCACGCCCGCCTTTTCCGCAGCACTTCCTGCGACGACCTGAGAAATGTCATTCCGAAGTTCCGGCTTGCCAACAGTCGCAAACAGCAGCGTGAAAGCAATAATCGCAAACAGGAAGTTGAACACAGGCCCCATGACAATCACCAGGGCCCGAGAGCCTACAGGTTTGTCATGGAATGTCCTGCCCGGAATCCAGGCCGCTTTCTGCTCATCCGTCGCGTCATCCGGCCCTTCAAACCCATGAGGTTTGACGTATCCGCCTAACGGGATAGCGCTCAGGCGCCATTCCGTTCCGGACTTGTCATACCAACGCCGCACGGCCGGCCCGAAACCGATGGAAAAAGTCTCAACCTTCACGCCACGCCAGCGAGCAGCAAGGTAGTGCCCCAGTTCATGAATGAAAACCAGAATGCCAAGAATCAGGACATAGGCGATGATGGTGCGCAGAAAATCATGCATGCAGGGCGTTCTCGCTCGCTGTATTCCGCAGACGGCCGCTTTCCCGAAGAATATGCTCCTCGGCAAGCGCGCGACCACGGGCATCCCACTCCAGGACTTCATCCAGTGTCGTCAGCTCAGGATTTTCGGTCATGGCCTGAAGAGCACTGTCGATCGTCTCACCAATACCAAGAAAACCGATCCGGCGGTTCAGAAAAGCGTCAACGGCAATTTCATTAGCCGCTGAGAAGACCGCGGGAGCCGCCCCCCCTGCCCTCAGCACCTGTCTCGCCAGCCGCAGTGGAACAAAACGCGTCTCGTCCGGCGCTTCGAAATCCAGACGTCCAAATGCTGCAAGATCCAGCCTCTGACAGGGTGTTTCCATGCGCTGCGGCCAAGCCAGGGTGTGCGCAATAGGAATGCGCATGTCTGCCGAGCCCATCTGAGCGACGAGACTGCCGTCCCGGAACTGTACCAGCCCATGAACCACAGACTGCGGATGCACCAGCACGTCAATCCGGTCTTCAGTCAGGCCGAACAGACGAGCCGCTTCAATTACTTCAAGGCCCTTGTTCGCCATCGAGGCGGAGTCAATCGTGATCTTAGCACCCATTGTCCATGTCGGATGCTTCAGGGCCTTTTCTGGGGTAGCCGCACGCATGTCTTCCAGGGAAGACTGACGAAACGGGCCGCCAGATGCTGTCAGGACAATCTTTTCGACCGTGCTCATGTCGCAGCCGCCAAGGGCCTGTGCAATGGCATTGTGCTCTGAATCCACCGGCAGCAGCGTCGCCCCAGCTTCACCGACAGCGCGAAGCATAACATCGCCAGCACACACAAGCGCTTCCTTGTTCGCCAAGGCGATTGCGTGGCCGTTGCGGGCCGCGGCGAGCGTAGGCTCAAGCCCTGCTGCACCCGTAATGGCTGCCATCGTCCAGTCAGCTTCCATGGCGCCGGCTTCAATGACAGCCTGACGCCCCGCAGCGGTCCGAATGCCACTGCCAGCCAACCGGGCTTTCAATTCCTCATGCAGGCTTTCATCATGAATGACAGCGATTTCCGCACGCAATTCGCGAGCCTGCTCTGCCAGCAGTGCAACATTGCGGCCACCCACCAGAGCACGAACCTCAATATCCGCTGCCATACGCTTGAGCAGATCAACCGTTGACGTACCGATACTGCCCGTACTGCCGAGAACACTGATCCGGCGAGGCTTGGCCACAGAACCGTCAGTCATGAGAAGAACTCCCCTGAGGAATGGTATGATGTGCAGACCCGCCTACCAGATCCGCAGGAGTGACAGACCAGAACACCTGTCCGAAAGCTGCCAGAGAGAGAAGAGCGGCTAGCGGCGCCGCCGCCAGAAGACCGTCAAACCGGTCCAGCAAACCGCCATGGCCTGGAATAAGGGTGCCGGAATCCTTAACGCCGAGGCGACGTTTGGCCGCGCTTTCGATCAGGTCGCCACTCTGGGAAAAAATTCCCAGCACAGCGCCCCAGATCAGGCCGCCACCAACAAATCCCAAGCCAGAAAGCCACGCTACCGCGCCACCAGCCAGGGAGGCCCCCACCAGCCCCCCGATCGCGCCTGAACGTGTTTTCCCAGGCGAAATGGAGGGTGCAAGCTTTGGGCCGCCAAAGACACGTCTAAAAAGATACGCAAAGCTGTCGCTGGCGATTACAACGCACAAAACGAACAGAACGCTCTCAAAACCCGCAGGCAGATGGCGAAGCCAAAGCAGCGAAAGTCCGCCCAGGATCGATACGATCACCGGAAGACAGGCTGGCACACCAAAAACAAGACTGGGCCAGACCATCCAGAACGCACCGCTCCACTCACCCCGCAATGCGGCAACGCCCGAGACAAGCGGCCAGAAAAGGAGCAGAATACCGCGCCATGTCGGCAGAGGCTGGCGGATTAGGGTTTCCCCTTCCCAAACCAGCCCGAACATCGCCAGCAGGATGAGTGCATTATAAATCATGCCGCCCTGCCAGAGGCAGATCCCGGCCACAGCAACCAGAATAACAGCCGATGACAGCCGCAGCTTCAAATCAGACCAGCGGGACGAGCCACTCATGCTGGCCGGCCACCAAAACGCCGCTGACGGCCAGCAAAATGAGACAGCGCCTGAAGAAATTCAGCCTCACCGAAGTCTGGCCACAGAACATCCATGAAGACCAGCTCTGCATAAGCACTCTGCCAAAGCAGAAAATTGGAAAGGCGGCACTCACCGCTTGTCCGAATAACCAGATCGGGGTCTGGCATATCCGAGGTCTGGAGGGTACTCGCCAGCCGCTCTTCAGTAATTTCCGAAGGTGCCAGCTCTCCTCGCGCAACCTGATCGGCAAGCCGCCGTGCAGCCTGTGCAATATCAGCACGACCACCATAGGACAGAGCCAGCGTTAGAGTCAGCGTCGTGTTATTGAAAGTCTTGGCTTCAGCGCGCCTCAGCTCCTCGCGTAAAGCACCCTCAAAACGCTCAGGCTCGCCAATCACTCTCAGCCGCACGCCCTGCTCATGCAGCTCATTGAGCTTATGACGCAGATAGAAGCGTAACAGAGAGGTCAGATCACCGATCTCTTCCGCAGAACGTCGCCAGTTTTCCGAAGAAAAAGCATAAAGCGTCAGGTAACGAACGCCCTGCCGAATGGCGGACTTGACACAGCCCTGCACGGACTCCGCCCCTTTCCGGTGCCCGGCCACGACCGGCAGGCTACGCGAACGTGCCCATCGGCCATTGCCGTCCATGATCATGGCGACATGCACAGGAACGGCGCCCCTTTCCTCGTGAGAAGGTAAAGGAGCAGCCACACTGGGTTTAGGTACGGATCCGATCGTCAAGAGAAAGGTCAGACCTGCTTGATCTCGCGTTCTTTATCCGCGAGCGTATCATCAACTTTCTTGACGTACTGATCCGTCAGTTTCTGGATGGAATCAGACCAGGTCTTCAGATCGTCCTGGCTGATTTCACCCTTCTTTTCGAGCGCCTTTGCCTGCTCCATGCCGTCACGACGGACGCCACGAATAGCGATTTTGCCATTCTCAGCGTAGCGATTGGCTGCACGGGCAAGCTCGTTACGACGCTCTTCCGTCAGCACAGGAATCGGCACGCGAATGGTCTGTCCGTCAGCAGCCGGATTCAGACCTAGACCACTATCACGAATGGCACGCTCAACAGCGCCCACCACCGTCCGATCCCAGACAGAAACCGTCAGCATACGCGCTTCCGGAACGGCAATGGAGCCAACCTGGGACAAGGGCACTTCGGAGCCGTAGGCCTCGACACGAACAGGCTCCAGCAGGTTCGGGCTCGCACGGCCGGAACGGAGGCCAGAGAGATCACGACGAAGACTCTCAATCGCACCGTCCATACGGCGCGTAAGATCGTCTATCAGGTCTTTCAGGTCAGCAGGCATAAGCTGTTCCTTTGCAAAATCGACGTAAGGTTCAGGAGACTATCCTGAAATGTTCGTTGAAAATGAGGCTTTCAGCCGGCCTCAATGACCCGCGTAAAGCGGCCTTCACCACGCACAACGGTGGCAAATGCGCCCGGAGCATGCATGTTAAAGACCACAATCGGCAATTTATTTTCACGGGCAAGGCTGATGGCGGCCGCATCCATGACATTCAGCTGCCGAGCCAGTACGTCCATGTAGGTCAACTGGTCATAACGTACAGCATCCGGATTGCGACGCGGATCGTCGGAATAAATTCCGTCCACCTGTGTTCCCTTGAACAGCGCGTCACATTCCATTTCGTTGGCGCGGAGAGCCGCAGCTGTATCGGTCGTGAAGAACGGATTGCCCGTTCCCGCTGCGAAAATGACGACCCGCCCCTTTTCCATGTGACGGACCGCACGGCGACGGATGTAAGGCTCGGCAATCGCCGCCATCTGAATCGCCGTCATGACGCGCGTTTCAAGACCCTGACGTTCCAGACCATTCTGAAGCATCAGTGCATTGATGATTGTCGCCAGCATACCGGCATAATCACCCTGCGCACGGTCCATGCCACGAGCTGCGGCGGACAGGCCGCGGAAAATGTTACCACCACCGACAACCAGACACACCTGCACGCCGGATGCCACAACAGCAGCAATATCGGCAGCAACCATATCCACCATTTCCGGGTCCACTCCACCGGAGCCCTTGCCCATCAGCGCCTCACCGGACACCTTGAGCAGGACGCGCTTGTAGGAGGGGCTTTCTTCTCGTTTGTCGGTCATCGTGCCCGTCTCTTGCTGGATTGTGGTGACTTTGCGCCTGTTCATACAGACGCATACGGCTGGGAACAAGTGATGTCAGAGGAGAGACGTCACAAGACGCCTCACGTCCTCAGACACACAACCTGTTTTTACTCCTCCAGACCGATCGCTCTCAGGCGGGCCTTTTCTTCATCCCACCCTGCACGCTCCTTCACGTTCAGGAAAAGATGACAGGTCCGCTCCAACAATCCCTGAAGCTCCATACGGGCGCGAGCGCCAATGGACTTGATCTTGTGGCCACCTTCGCCGATCAGGATGGCCTTATGGCCCGGGCGAGACACATAAATCGTCACCTCGATACGCACTGAGCCATCAGGGCGCTCTTTGAAGCTCTCAGTCTCGACTGTTGCCTGATAGGGAATTTCCTCATGCGTCTGCATGAAAATCTGTTCCCGAACCAGTTCCGCGGCCAGAAGACGGTCTGGCAGATCGGTCAGATCATCTTCCGGATAGAGGTAAGGCCCCTCCGGCAACTCACGCGCCAGATGGTTCATCAGATCTTCAACACCATCGCCGGAACGCGCGCTCAGCATGAACACATGCTCAACAGTCAGCAGACCGCTGACTTCCTGCGTGAGGGGCAGAAGCTCCTCTGCACTGACCAGATCCGTCTTGTTCAGAACAAGCCAGATCTTCTTATTGCCCTCAGCCAGCTTGGCGATGATTTCCCGGACGTCTTCGCGCAGACCCGCTTTCGCATCAATCAGCAGAAGCGTGAGATCAGCATCCTGCGAACCCGTCCAGGCGGCGTTCACCATCGCCCGATCCAGGCGACGGCGCGGCTTGAAGATACCCGGCAGGTCAACGAGGATGATCTGGGCGTCCTGATGAACCACGATCCCCAGCGTCCGAAAGCGCGTTGTCTGCGCCTTGGGACTGACAATGGAGAGCTTCGCCCCGGCAATCCGGTTCAGCAGAGTTGATTTTCCAGCATTCGGCGCCCCGACAAGGGCGACGAAACCGCAGCGTGTGGTCATGTTCCTATCCTTTTCCACATGCGCCTCACGACGCCACGTCTTGACCAAGAAGTTTCAGAAGATCGATCGCAGCGGCACTTTCCGCCACGCGCTTGCTTCCCGCTTCCCCACGCCCCGTCAGACCCCGGGCCTGAACAGCGACGCGAAAAACCGGCGCATGTGACGGTCCTTCAGCGGCAAGAAGCTCATATTTCGGGAGCGGCAAACCCTGCGACAGAAGATATTCCTGCAACAGCGTCTTTGGCTCCTTGTGAGGGCGCGCCTGATTATCAATCCGGCTCCCCCATTGCTTGCGAACAACCTGACGTGCGGGCTCCAGCCCTGCATCCAGATAGAGCGCCCCCAGAAGGGCTTCCATTGCATCCGCACGGATACTGGACAGACGCCGAATTCCCGCAGCCTCTTCATGAGGGGAAATTCTCAGCGCCGATGACAGTCTGATATCGTCAGCAATCTCTGCCAGAACAGGGCGTGACACCAGATGCGCATGCCTGGGACCAAGCGCCCCTTCCCGCTCCATCGGGTATTGCTCAAAGAGCCATTCCGCCATCAGCAGGCCCAGAACGCGATCCCCAATAAATTCAAGCCGCTCGTTCGAACCAGTCCCCTTCGGCCCTTGAGCACGCTTCCCTTTGCGAGGATCACGCCCACTGACCGCCGAGCGATGCGTCAACGCCTCCAGAAGCAGATCCCGGTTCGCAAAACGATGACCGAGTGCCTGCTCCATGGCCTCCATGGCCTCTTCCTGTGACAGCTTCATGTGACAGGATGCAGAAAGCGATTCCAGCGGATCTCGACAGGCCAGTACCAGAACTGCCACGCCGGATGCCGCAGATCGATTGAGAACAGGACCATCGGCGCACGACCGACAAGGTTCTGCATTGGCACATAGCCAAGATCGTCCGGACCATCTCCCTGGAAGCGGCTGTCGGCGCTATCGTCACGGTCATCGCCCATTGCGAAGAAGTAACCCTGCGGCACAACGTACTCAGGCGTATCGTTGGCAAAACCCTCGTCCGTCAGCTTCAGGATGTCATGGTCGACAGGCGCACGCCCCGCACTTCCCGGCAGGCTTTCGCGATATCGCTCGCCACTGAGGAGACGATTGTTCTCGTCAAGCACCTCATAATGACCAAGAGACGTCCGAGGCACCTCAATTCCGTTCAGGAAGAGCTTTCCGCCCGTCATCTGGATATGATCGCCCGGCAGACCGACAATGCGCTTGATGTAATCAATGGATGTATTCTGCGTATACCGGAAAACTGCGACATCCCCACGATGCGGCTCCGCCCCCATGACCCGACCATTGAACAGGTTTGGTGAAAACGGGAATGAGAACCGGGAATAGCCGTAGCTGAACTTCGAGACGTAAACGAAGTCCCCGATCTGCAGGGTTGGAATCATGGAACCGGACGGAATGTTGAACGGTTCGAACACCAGAGAACGCACAGCCACAACTGCCAGCACCATCAGGGCGAGCCAACGCACGGTCTCTCCCAGAGATTCTTCACGGGCTGCTGGTTTCACGCCAGCCTTCTCTGAACCCTTCACGGGGCTTTTCTCCTGAGTCATGAGACGCTCTTAACGCAGCTTGCCCGCAATGGCGAGCGCTTCAAACCTTAACAGACTGAATGAGGACCTGCGCCAGTGCAAAGGGAGGATCATCCGTCAGGCTGACAAGCACGTCCGCCCGGCATCCTTCAGGCGTCAAACGCTCCAGAGCAAGACGAGCCCCACCCGACAAAACGAGTCTGGGCGCTCCCCTGCCATCATTCAAAACACCAATGTCCTGAAGCTGCACGCCGTCAGCAACCCCCGTCCCCAAAGCCTTGACGCAGGCCTCCTTCGCGGCCCAGCGCTTGGCGTAGCTTCCCATGCGAGCAGCACCTGATAAGCGCTCTGCATGAGTGCGTTCAGCATCCGTGAAAACCCGGTCCAGAAAACGGGCACCAAACCGGTCAATGCTACGCTCGATGCGGGAGATCATGCACAGGTCCGTCCCCATGCCCAGAATCACGCCGTCACCCTTTCGCGCGCTCGACCTGCATGACACCCACTGCCGTCCGGAAGGCAGCAATCAGGGACGAGAGATGCCTCAGATCACGCACCTCAAGATCCACCAGAATCTCCATGAAATCGAGCTGGCGATTCACGATCTTCAGGTTAACGACACTTCCACTGTGCTTGGCCGCCGTATTGGTCAGCGTTGCCAGAACCTCCGGCTCATTAGCGGCAATTACAGACAGACGAGCCGTATAAGGCACTGAATCCTTACGGCGACCCAGAGCCTCATAGTCCCAGTCCACTTCAATGAAACGTTCTGGCGTATCGGCAAAGCTCGAAAGATTCTGGCATCCGCGCCGATGAATGGTCACGCCCTTGCTCTGGGCAATGATGCCGACAATCGGATCCCCCGGCAGCGGACGACAGCATCCGGCGAAACTCGTCGCAATGCCCGATCCAATACCTGTGAGAATATTGGTGGACTGGACGGGTGCCGGTCGCGCAGAGCCGTTGCCCGCACCAAGAAGCAGTGACTGACCAAAACGCGGAGACAGCCCAGGCACCATCCGCGGAGCGCGACCGGTCTGACGCAGATCCGGATAAGCCGTGTTGACCACATCTTTCGGGCCAAGCTGACCATTACCAACCGCGACATACAGATCTTCCACGGAAGCCTGGCGCAGTTCCTTCAGGATGCCATCCAGCACCTTTTCGGAACCATCCACACCTTCCTGACGGAAGGCCTTGGCAATGGCAGCACGGCCATTGTCCACATGGACCTGACGCTGCTGTGCCGCCACAAAGCGTCTGACGCGCGCGCGCGCCTTGCCTGTGACGACGAACCGCTCCCAGGACGGAGACGGCGTGCCGCCGCGAGCCGTCATGATCTCGACCTGGTCGCCGTTCTGAAGCTCGTGACGCAGCGGCATCAGCCGCCCGTTCACCTTTGCCCCAACGCAGGTATCGCCAACCTGACTGTGAACCGCGTAAGCAAAATCGACAGGCGTTGCGCCACGCGGCAGGGAAATCAGTTGCCCCTTCGGCGTGAAGCAGAAAACCTGGTCCTGATAGAGTTCAAGCTTGGTATTTTCGAGGAATTCGTCCGGAGCCTGACTGTCTTCCAGAATTTCCAGAAGGTCCTGCACCCAGCGCAGCTTGCGACTACCAGCGCCAAAAGCGGAGGACAACGCCGCCGCCTCACGCGCGCTGGGAGTTGCGTCTTCTTTATAGGCCCAATGCGACGCCACACCGTTTTCGGCGAGGTCATGCATTTCGGCCGTTCGAATCTGAACTTCGATCTTCTGGTTACGCGGATGCCGCAGCGTTACCCCGGTATGAAGGCTCTGATAACCGTTCGCCTTCGGCGTAGAGATGTAATCCTTGAAACGCCCGGCAATCATTGGGTAGGCGCCGTGGATCGCCCCCAGCGCCATGTAGCAGGCATCACGGGTTGGAACGAGCAGACGGAACGCCATGATGTCCGAAAGCTGCTCGAACGCCACATTCCGGCGCTGCATTTTTTCCCAGATGGAAAAAGGCGATTTTTCACGCCCCGTCACTTCCACCTTGTCGAGGCCAGCTTCCGCACACAGAGCAATCAGTTCCTTGCGGATATGCTCGATGATGTCAGCCCCCTGCCCGCGAAGGAAGTTCAGGCGCGCCCGGATGGTCGCGTCAGCTTCCGGCTCAAGCTGGGCAAAGGAAAGGTTCTGAAGCTCCGTCTTGACCCGGTCCATGCCAATGCGCTCGGCCAGCGGCGCATAGATATCCATGGTCTCACGGGCAATACGCTGCCGCCTGTCCAGCCTCTGGACATAATGCAGCGTGCGCATGTTGTGCAGACGGTCAGCGAGCTTGACGATCAGGACCCGGATATCCCGCGACATCGCCAGGACAAGCTTACAGAAATTCTCCGCCTGCTTCGTCCGGTCTGACTGAAGCTCAAGCCGCGTCAGCTTCGTCACGCCATCGACAAGAGACGCAACGTCCTCGCCAAAGCGGTTTTTCAGGGACACACAGGAGACACCCGTATCTTCAACCGTATCATGCAGCAGGCCAACGATGATGGACGTTGTGTCCATCCGGAAACCTGCAAGAATATTGGCTACGGCAATAGGATGCGTGATGTAAGCATCACCATTATCTCGGCGTTGCTCGTTATGAGCATCTGCTGCCAGATCATAGGCAGCTTCGACACGGGACAGGTCGGCTGTCGGATCATAACTTTCGATCCGACGGAGCAGCCCGCTGATGGAAGGCTTGAAATCTCCCGTTGCGACAGCGGTCCGCTCAACAGGAGGAGATGCGTCAGGCATGATGCGCACTCCTCTTTGTCAGGATAGCAGAGAAATCAGCGGCGACCCCGGCCACCCAGCTCTGCTTCAATGGCAGCAGCTTCGTCGGAAGACATGTTCTCAGCCATGTGAGCATGCTCTTCTTCGGAAGACACATCCTGCAAACCAAAGATGTTCTGGTCGGTCGGGATGATGTCCATGACTTCTTCGTCTACTGGCTCCGGCTCCGGCGCACGGGCCAGGGAGCGGATAATGCCATCACGCAGCCCATTCAGGCTCAGCTTGTCTTCAGCGATTTCGCGCAGTGCAACAACAGGGTTCTTGTCATTGTCACGGTCAAGCAGCATTTCTTCGCCGCGAGACAGAGCGCGGGCACGCTGGGCAGCCAGCAGAACCAGCTCGAAACGGTTGGGAACCTTTTCGATGCAATCTTCGACGGTTACACGCGCCATGCGACTGGCCCCCTTCGGGTAAAACTACAAAAAATGGATACAAGAAGAAACTGGCATTAGCACGCTGAACGTGGCAATGCAACGCGTGCCCGCTTTTCTGCCATAATCACAATGAAAACTTAAGTGTCTCCGGGATCGTTTGACCTGTTCATGGCAGGGCCACCACAGCTCCCTGCGCGGGAAGATCATTTTAAAATCAGGAATATCATATGCTTCTGCGTCAGAACGAACGCACCGCTCTCTTCATTGATGGCGCCAGCCTTCACCATGCTGCACGCAACCTCGGGTTTGAAGTCGATTTTCGCAGCCTTCGCTCCCTGTTTGAAAGCCAGTGCCAGTTTCAGCGTGCCTTCTATTACGCGGCCATGCCTGAAACGGACGACTACTCCCCTCGCCGTCCCCTTACAGACTGGCTCGCCTATAACGGCTTCCATCTTATTCTGAAAAATGCCCGTGAATTTACGGATCATTCAGGAAGACGCCGTATCAAGGGGAATATGGATGTCGAACTCACCGTCGATCTGCTCGAACAGTCTTCAAGACTGGATCATGCCGTTATCATCAGCGGTGATTCCGATTTGCGCCGTGCCGTCGAAGCGGCCCAGAACCGTGGCGTACGCGTGACAGTCATTTCCTCGATGCGTTCGACGCCGCCGATGATCGGAGACGATCTGCGCAGACAGGCTGACCGCTTTGTGGAACTGGCCGATATCGCCCCGTCCTTCACACGCCGCCAGTCAGAACAGCGGACACGTCAGGCGCCTGTTCGTCATCCAGCAGACCTCAACAGCGACGAGAACAGCGACACATGATACCCCAGGCTTCTTCCGGATCACCAACCCTCGTCTCAGTGCCCGCAGCACCAGAAACCACGACAGATCATCAGGGCATTGGCGCCCTGTCTGCCGAACTTCTGGTGATTTGCCTCGATCCGGCGGAAGCCACCCAGACACTTGTTTCTCTCCTCCAGGAACAGGGAATGGTTTTCACACCCGATGAAAGTGGATCTTCTCTTATCAGGGCCCGCATCACCGGAGTGACAGCATCGCTGCCCACAGATGGCGTTCCTCAGCCAGATGAGCTGGAACGGTGTAGCGCAGCCCTCTGCCGCGAACTTCAGACCATGACCCAGCTTCGTCTGGTTCTGGTGCTGGGTGTCAGTGCGCATATCACAGCGCTTGGAGCCTGCGGCATTCCCCTGACACGCCTTGACTTCAGACCCGGCGACATCACACGCCTCCCTGACGGTCTGCTCCTCGCAGACGCCTGTCACCTTCCTTTCGATCCGGTAAGCAGCGAGCTTCTGGCTCAGCGCAGAAATGTCCTCATGGATCTGATACCAAAAATCAGAGCCGCCCTGCGCCCTTCCGCCTGAAACTGATCCAGATCATCGGAGCCCTTGCCAGAAGAACGAGGGCCAGCAGGCTCAGATAAAACGCACTTGTTCCGTTCAGCGTCTTGAACGACAGGAAAAAGTGAATGCCAGCAAGAATGGCTGCACCGTACACAAGGCGATGCAGTCGCTTCCAGCCTCTCTTCAGGCGTTTCATCGAAAACCGGTTGGACGTCAGCGCTAAAGGAAGCAGCAGCGTAAGTGCTGCCATACCAAGAATAATAAACGGTCGGTGCGTCAGATCCCGCCAGAAAATTCTGACATCAAACTGAAGATCCAGCACGACATAAGCTGCCAAATGCAGAACGGCATAGAAAAATGCGAGCAAGCCGGTCAGCCGACGAAAGCGCAATAGATTGAAGCTGACAACCCGCTGAAGAGGCGCCAACGCCAGACAGACGAGAAGAAAGCGAAACGCCCAAAGACCGAGAGATCGCTCAAAGACATTGACCGGGTCCGCCCCCAGATTCCCATTCTGCCCTTCCCAAACCAGCCATACGGCAGGCAGCAGGCCGAGCGGATATAAAACTATAGACCAGTGACGCCGGACAAACGCAGGCGCTGCGCTCCTAGAAATTGTCATGCAGATTCATGCCTCGATACAGGCCTGCCACCTGTTCTCCGTATCCATTGAACATCAGCGTCGGCTGACGTTTCGTGCCGAAAAGCGTTTTGGAGCCGATGACACGCTCACTGGCCTGACTCCAGCGGGGATGATCGACCTGCGGGTTCACATTGGCATAAAAGCCGTATTCGTTCGGCGCGAGACGATTCCAGGTTGTCGGAGGCTGTTTATCCATCACCCGGATGCGCTGAATGGATTTGATACCCTTGAAGCCATATTTCCACGGCACGACCAGCCGGATCGGCGCACCATTCTGGTTCGGCAGGCTCTCGCCATAAATCCCAACCGCCAGAAGCGTCAGCGGATTCATGGCCTCATCCAGTCGCAGTCCTTCGACATAGGGCCAGGAAATTCCAGAGAACGCGCTGCTTTGTCCCGGCATTTCCGAAGGCCGCACGATACTTTCAAATGCGACGTATTTGGCTCCACTTGCAAGCTCGGCAGCCTGAAGCAGTTTGGCCAGTGGAATACCATCCCATGGAATGACCATGGACCAGGCCTCCACACACCGCATCCGATAAATCCGCTCTTCAATATCGGCCGACTTCAGCAGCGCACCAACATCCAGCCGTTGCGGCTTTTTTACCATGCCACTGATTTCAAGCGTCCATGGTAGAGGATGGAAGTCACTGGAATGGGAGACCGGATCATCCTTCTCCATCCCGAACTCGTAGAAATTATTATACCCGGTCACGAACTCTTCAGGCGTCGGCGTCAAGCCGCCGGAATACGGACCTGGATGCGTTTTCAACGCCTCAGCGCTCGCGGTCCCGGCCAGCATGGCGGTCAGGCTCAATGCGCCAGCCCCGAGCACGTCCCGGCGTGACAGATAGACGTCTTTGGGTGTGATGTCCGAGGGTGCCGGACGCGGATAGCGAAAAATCGCCATGATCAATTTCCGATCTGGATGAAACTCTGGCAGCCATAGTGCGTGAGTTTGTGCAACGCATAGTAAGGAGCCTGTTTGCATGCCCGATATGAAAATCGGTTTTATCGGCTACGGTGCCATGGCCCGCCTCATGGGTGCCAACCTGCGACGTGCCGGGTATTCCGTCGTGGCTTTTGCACCATCGGGCGGCAAAGACGAGACGGAGATGCTCCCTACTCCGCGCGCCATTGCTGAAGCCTCAGACGTCATCATCCTTTGCGTTCCCACCGATGCCGCAGAGAACCAGTCCTTGCACGGCGAAGACGGAATGCTCGCCGGAATTTCCGAAGGCAAACTTGTTCTGGACACGTCCACCGTTTCTCCTGAACAGGCTCTCGCACTAGCCAAACTGGGAGCAGAAAACGGCTTTGTCGTTCTTGAAACCCCAATGTCAGGCAGCACGCCCGAAGCCGAAACGGGCGATCTGGTCATGCTGGCAGGAGGTGACGCGGAAACCGTGGAACGGGCGAAACCGATTCTGGATGTCATCGGGAAGCTGACGATTCACGCCGGGCCAGTAGGCTCCGCTGCCCGCCTCAAGCTCGTCATCAACGGCATCATGGGTGCAACCCTGAATGTCGTGGCAGAGGGCGTCAGCTTCGGTCTTTCCTCCGGTCTGGAGCGGGATGTCCTGTTCAATGCCCTACAGCAGGTCGCAGTCATCAGCCCCCATCACAAGCGCAAGCTCAAGATGGCGCAGGACAAGTCTTTCCCATCCCAGTTCCCCACGCGCCTGATGTCGAAGGATATGGGACTGCTGATGGATGCAGGACGGAAAGCCGGAGCTTTCATGCCCGCCATGGCGATAGCGGATCAGGCTCTGGCTCTTTCGAACCGTCGTCATGCCGATGAGGATTACTCAGCCCTGCTCGGCGCGATGGAACACAGCGTTGCCAACACGCCTCATAAATGAGATCGGTTGTGCCAGCGGTCACTCATCATCCCTGAAGAGCTGACCCCTTCATTTTTGCCAAGGAGTAACATCATGGCCTTCGAACTGCCTTCACTGCCCTACGCCGCCAACGCGCTTGCAGGCGCTGGCATGTGCCAGGAGACCCTGGAACTTCACCACGGCAAGCATCATCAGGCCTATGTCACGGCCCTGAACGGCTTCGTCGAAAGCAAGCCGGAACTGGCTGGCAAGTCCCTTGAAGAGATCATCGCGTTCTCTCATGGCAAGCCTGACATTGCTCCGGTCTTCAACAATGCCGGCCAGCACTGGAACCATATCCTGTTCTGGAAGAACCTGTCCCCGACAGGCGGCAAGCTGCCGACATCGCTCGAAAAGAAGATCACGGAAGACTTCGGCTCCGTGGACGCCTTCAAGACCGCATTCAAGCAGGCTGCCACGACGCAGTTCGGTTCCGGCTGGGCCTGGCTCGTTCTCGACAAGTCCGGCAAGCTTGCCGTGACGAAGACGGCCAATGGCTCCAACCCGCTCGCCGAAGGTCAGGGCAAGGCCCTTCTCGGCCTCGATGTCTGGGAACACGCCTACTACCTCGACTTCCGCAACCGCCGTCCGGACTACATCACGAACTATCTGGACAAGCTGGCGAACTATGAGTTTGCAGAAGCTGAACTGAAGTCTGCCTGAATCTTTCAGACAGTCTGAAAACGGAAAACGCCCCGACCGGTCTCCCGGCGGGGCGTTTTTCTTGGCGCACTATGACCCCGATCAGGAGTCGTTTGCAGCCTTGTCGCGAGACACGATGTTCGTGATCGTGCTGCGAACGATCTTTACGCGAACGCCCTGAGCAATTTCGACATCAACTTCGTCACTGCCTTCCCGCGTCGCCTGCACGACACCAACGATACCGCCAGCCGTCACGATCTTGTCACCACGACGCAAACCGCCCTGCTCTTCACGGAGCTTGCGCTGACGCTGCTGCTGCGGACGGATCAGCAGGAAGTAGAAAACCACGAAGATGAAGATCATCGGGGCGAACTGAAGCACCGTCGGGTTCGCAAGGAGCCCGCCGCCATCGGCGGCCTGTGCGGAAGAAATGAACAGACTGCTCATGGATTATTGGTCCAGTCTTGAGTGAAACGTGCGCGGACCATATCGTCCGCAGTTTCCCCGTCAAGGACGGGCGCTTCCTTCATCACTGGCACAAAGCGAATTCCATGACCGATCACGCCCTGTTCAGCGTCCTTGAACGTATTGCGGACAGCCTCGAACGCATGAGCCCCAAACCGCCGAGTGCTGATATCCTGAAACATCATGATGCGTTCATCTGGCAGGCCGCGATGGGAACGCTGGCTCCTGTCGAGAAGGTATCCGGCGTTTCGCTTTCACTGCTTCGCGGCATTGAACGACAGATTTCGCAGGTCATGACAAATACACGTCATTTCGCGGAAGGCTTCACGGCCAACAACGTGATGCTCTGGGGCGCTCGTGGCATGGGCAAGTCCTCGCTAGTGAAGGCTTCGATTGCCACGGTCAATGCCGAACAACGCGCCAAGGGACAGCCGACACTGGCCCTGATCGAAATCCAGCGCGACGAGCTTTCCACCCTACCGAAACTTCTGGCCGTCCTACGCACGACCGATCGCCACTGCATCCTGTTCTGCGACGATTTGTCCTTCGAAAGCCAGGACGCTGACTACAAATCCCTCAAATCCGTTCTGGATGGTGGCATCGGCGGACGACCCGATAACGTTCTTGTCTACGCAACCTCGAACCGCCGCCACCTCATGCCACGAGACATGATCGAGAACGAAACCGGAAGCGCCATTAATCCATCCGAAGCCATCGAAGAGAAAGTCTCTCTTTCAGACCGGTTTGGCCTCTGGATTGGCCTCTATGGCGCTAGCCAGGACGAATATCTGGATATCGTCCAGACCTACGCCGCCGCCCGCAAACTTCCCATCTCCCCGGAAGACCTGCGCCGGAAAGCCCTTCAATGGTCCCTCACACGAGGAAGCCGCTCCGGGCGCGTTGCGGCCCAGTTCATCGACGATCTCAGCGCAGAGCTGGGCACCCACCCCTGAGGCCTGTTTCAAACCAGATTGCACGGAAGCATCGAACGCAATTGGCGGTAGGCAGAGGTTATTTTGGGAGCACCGCCAATTCTTTGTTTCTTTATTCTTGTCACTATTCTATAGGTTAGCATAATACGAACACTCGAAGGATGACTGCTGTGGCACCCCGCCAGGTCATAAATAATGGAACATATACCCTGACTCTCGCTGACCTGAGCAGCAGCGGTCAGGTCTCTAATGTTTTTGCAGATGTTACAGTGACAGTGAGCGGGAAAACCCTCTCTTTCACGGTAAACGGGACATCTTATTCTTATACTTACGACTATTCTTGGGGATCCACGTCCCTGAATGAGATTATTGCAGGGAACGGGAATGGTGGTTATTACATAATAACAACATCCAAGAGCAATATCGGAACATCTTACAAATACAGCTACAGTTCGAATACTTCAAAAAATCAGTGGACTGTTACGAGCAACGGAAAGATCTACACCCTTAATCAGGACTCTACGATGTCCTCTTCAGGAAGCTTCGATCCATGCTTCCTGGCCGGAACTCTCATTCAGACGCCCGACGGCCTGGTAGCGGTCGAAGATCTGAAAATTGGAGATGTTCTCTCCATCACCCTTCCGAATGGTACGGCAGCGACCCGGAAAATCATCTGGGCCGGATCAAACCGGAAGCAGACTTTCCCGTGGCAGAATGATGATGAAGCTGGCTATCCCGTCCGGGTCCTGAAAAACGCAATTTCTGAAGGCGTTCCGTTTAAGGATCTTCTGGTAACTGCCGAACACTGCCTCTTCCTGAACGGACATTTCATCCCGGCACGTATGCTGGTGAACGGTCGTTCCATTTCCTACGACCGCTCGATTACCTCTTATGACTATTACCATGTCGAAACCGAGGATCACTCGATCATCACGGCTGACGGTGTACAGACCGAGACATACCTCAACACGGGTAACCGCGGCATGTTCAGCCAGAGCGGCACGGTGGTCAGCCTGACGAGTCCAGCCAAAAGCTGGGAAGCAGATGCGGCAGTTCCCCTCACGACAGACCGCGCCATTGTCGAACCCATCTTCCGCGAGATCGAAGCCCGGGCTGAACATGTAGCCCCTCACTCAGACGCCCCCCAGACTGTTCTGACATCCGATTCAGACCTGCACCTTGTGTGCGACAACGGATGCACGCTCCGCCCGGTGAAAACTGAAGTGGGCAAAGTTGAGTTCATGCTTCCAGCAGGAGTTCGCGCCATTCAGATCATGTCTCGTGCCAGCCGCCCTTCAGATGTGGTTGGACCATTCCTGGATGACCGCCGCACACTTGGCGTACCGGTTGGAAACGTCACGATCTCAAATGCCAAAGGCACACAACAGATCACATCCCACCAGACTGAGGCACCGCTCGCCGGCTGGTATCCTACAGATGCGTCCCGCTACCGCTGGACGGCAGGAAGCGCGTGGCTTTCTCTTGAAGAACGCGCCGAGGACGGCATGGCCATCCTGAGCATGGAAATTGCTGGCTCAGGTCCGTATGTCGTGTCCGTAGGCGAAACTCAGACCGCACTCCGCGCCTGATCAGCCCAGAACTCACAAAAAAATCCGCCCGGCGAATGTCGGGCGGCTTTTTCTATACTCTATCTGATCCTCAGAAAGACGCGCTAACCGTTCCAAAGAACTCACGAACCGCACCCCGCTCCATGGACTGATAATCACCCGTCGCAGGGTTATCATTCTGGCCCATCATGGCGATGTATTTCGTGTTGAACAGATTATAGACGTTGAAGCTCGCGGTAACGTCTTTCAACACACTCAGCTTGCCGAAGCGATACTGCATTCCGGCATTCGCCAGCCAGTATCCACCAACGGACGTATCATTCATGAAGCTGTAGTAGCGGCGGCTATAGTAGTTGGCATCGAAATGCGCTGTCGCCCCTTTCCAGGTGTAGGAGACGGACGTCTTGTACATCCAGGCCGGGTAATTGACGATGTTCTTGCCTGCCAGCGCGTAGAACCCGCCCGACGTATCAACATCGCGGTCGTAGGTACCCTTGTTGTAGCTCAGGTTGTTACTGATGCTCAGACCTTCAACCGGCGTCAAAGTAATATCGCCATTGGCACCCGTCATGGAGATGTGCCCGAAGTCGATCACCTGAGACACCGGATTGGTCAGAGACCCGACAGCCGCCGCAAGGATCGGATGGATCAGACTGGCGTGATAGACGGTCGCATTTGCCTGAAGATACTTGGACGTATAACGATATCCGCCAAGATAGACCCACGCCTTAGACGGCTCGAGGGACTTTTTCTGCGCCTGGAAGGTCGCCTGATCTTCAACCGAATAAACCGAGTTCGCCACGCCATAGGCCGAAACCTCATAGGCGCGCATGTTTTCGGCCACGTCCACATACAGTTCATGGTGGCTGTTGATGTGCCAGTCCAGGTTGATATGCGGCAGGAAGGCCTGAGAAGCCGTTAGCGAACCATTCGGCAGTTCATCTGAGCCGGTCCAGTCCGCGTTGTTGTAGTTTGCGCCACCAGATGTCGTCGCAACCATGGATTTAAATCCGGCATGCAGCGTCAAACCTTCGGTCAGGCGGATGCTGTCTTGCAGGTGGAACTGCATGACGTTGGTCGTCCACTGGAAGTTGTAGCCTTCCAGAAAAGCCTTTCCGTAAACGTCATAAGGGCCCACAGCCTTAAGCGGCGCACCCTCACCCAACAACGGCTGCTGATAGTTGAACAGACCAGCCTGCTGGTTGTTGTTTTCATACCAGACACCGCCCTCGATCGTGTGACGCCCCCACTTGTAACGCAGACTGGTATCAAGACCGTAGCGCTCCTGGCGGTTCTGCCAGACTTCTTCGGAGAAAGGCGCACCATTCGGGGACGGATCTTCAGAGTCCGTATAGCTGTAATAGCCAGTCTGGCTGTGGCCATAGACCGTCGTGTTCCAGGTCAAACGATCGGTCAGCGCCAGATCGAAATGCAGGCCACCCATGTAGTTGGTTTCAGCCTGCCCACCATCATACATGGCAATTTCCGACCCATCGATACCCGGAACGCCACCATAACCAGCCGGAAGAGCCGCCTCACCACTGGCAATCCGATAAGCCAGACCATAATTCGGATAAAGATGCGGCGTCCGCCAGCCAAGATTCTTCAGAATCCCGATGGACGTATCAGGATAGTTCCACTGCGCCAGACTGGACCAGTTGAAGAATGCAGACATACGGCTGCGCTGCCCGATCGGCTGCACAAGCTTGGCATCAACCTGCTGCATGAACTGGTCGCCACTGCCCATCCACATGCCTTCATCCGTCCGAGCATAGGACGTGTAGAACTTCGTGCCGGAGCTGTTCAGCTTGCCGGAATCCAGACGAACATAAGTACGATAGGAATTGTAGCTACCGAAGGACTGGCTGACCTTGCCGCCGCGCGTGTCGTTGGGATCAGACGATCCAATCTGGATTGTCCCGCCAAGCGTGTTGGTCGATGGCAGTTCCACGGACCCAGCCCCCTGAGACATCCGCATGGACTGAATATCGTCCGGGATGATGGCTGAAGCGAGGCTCATACCGCTAACAGACTGGTAGGTCTGATCGTTCAGCGGGACACCATCAACCGTCACGCCCATCTGGTTCATGAAGAAACCACGGACGTAAAGATTTGCACCGAAACTATCGATTCCGAATGGATCTGTAGACGTAAGGCTGACACCAGGCGTCCGGTCCAGCATGCGGTACGGACTGGTTCCCGGCACGAACTGCCGCATGACAGCTTTGGAAACAGCCTGTTCAGCATCGCGCCCCGTCAACTGACGCGCGGTCACGGAAACGCTCTCGGTCGAACGGGCTTCCACATTGGTGCGACGAGCGTGTTTTGCGGGAACGGCGGGGGTGGCAGGTTCAACCGCGGAAGTGGCGGGACCTGCATCATGACGACCCGGTACATACCGATGTTTCGGAGCGACAGTCTTGGTTGCGTCAGCGGCATGTGCCTGAGAGTGAAGGGCCAACAGTGCAATAGAAGACAGAAGCAGGGGTTTGGTGCGCACTGAGGCCAATACTCCGGGAATATGAACAATTACGAGATCAAGGAAGCGGTGTCCTAACCAAGCATCTTTATTAGGCAAGACCTTTGCAGCCGTGGATGATGTTTCAATGACATCCAACCTGTGCTTTTCCAGCCTCATGTTGCCCAAATGACGCGATTTACCGCGATACGGCCTTCCCCCTTCCGGTCGGGACCTTTTGCCTGTTAGGCTCGTTTTAGAAAGACGCCTTTCAACAAGGCCCGGCTTTATAAGGATCGGGATTTCAATGTCGCAGAGTACCGTAGATGCTGATGACATCATCAGCAGCATCTCCCCCAACGAGCCTCCAGCCCGCAATACAGACCTGCGTCGCATCCGCTCCAACCCGGATTACTGGTACCCTGTCGCGTGGTCCCATGAACTCCAGCGCGGCAAAACCATCGGCACGCGCTATGCCGGACAGCCCATAGCCCTTGTTCGCCCCCTGGATGGCAGCGTGTTCGCACTTGAAGACCGCTGCGCCCACCGTCAGGTTCCCCTCAGCCTAGGCCGTGTCAGCGGTGAAGCTGTGCAGTGCTGCTACCATGGCTGGGCTTATGGCCGCTCTGGCCGGTGCATCGATGTGCCTTATCTGGGTAAGAACAAACTTCCCAATGGCGTCCGTACCTATCCCTGCCGGGAAGAAGGCGGCCTGATCTTCATCTTCCCCGGAGATCCGGCAAAAGCCGACACCACCCCCTTCCCGTCTCTCGGCTCCGTTCGTGATCCGGCCTACAAGACGCGTCGGTTCGGCAAGAAAGTCGGCTGCCACTACAGTTTCATGCATGAGAACCTGATGGATATGAACCATCAGTTCATGCACATGAAGCAGATGGGCCAGATGAAACCCCGCTTTCTAGGCGGCAAGGACGAGCCAACGCTGGTCGAGGCCCGTTACAGCTTTGCCCGGACCAGCGGAAAACAGCCCTGGGGTGAAGCCCTGATCTTTGGCGAGCGCCGGGATGCCAGTGAGCGCTACGCCCATCGCGACGTCATGACGATCCGGACGGAATACCCGTATCAGACCCTCAGGATTGCAACAGGTGACGAACCGCCGGTCATGGATCTATGGATCGTCTATGTTCCGCAGGACGCGGACGAGAAGACCTGTCGCGTTTTTGGTCTCCTGTCGGTTCGCAAACCAAAAGTCCGGGTTGTTCTGGATCTGGCATGGCCATTCCTTGTCGCCTTCACGGAACGAATTTTTAAGGAAGACCGTGATATCGTAGAGCTTGAACAGGCCGCATGGAACGAGCTTGGGGGCGATCACAATCAGGAAGTCTTCCCCGTCATCAACACGCTGCGCCGTCTGCTGGCCCGTTGCGGCGTCCCTGAGGAGCAGGATTCAACAAGCCCGACATGACACCTGAACTGAAAGCGGGGGATTTTCTTCTACGTCCCCTCCGCCCGGAAGACGCGCCAGCCGTCCACCGCCTCGTGAACGACTGGAGCGTGGTCCGCATGCTCAGCCGCCTTCCTTTTCCTTACCCGCGCGATCTTGCCGAAAAATGGATCGCATCTACTCTTGAAGACAGCGCACGCGGCGAAGCACATCACTTCGCCGTAACGCGCGGCGGAACCCTTCTGGGAGCAGTAGGCCTGGTCCTGTCAGACGACAGACGCTCTGCCTCTCTCGGATACTGGGCCTCCCCCGCCGTCTGGGGACAGGGCATGACGACGGCTGCGGCGCAGCGTGTCGTGGAATGGGCCCTGCAAGTTCTCAAGATCGAAAAACTGACGGCGGATGTTGCGGTCGATAACCCCGGCTCTTCTGCTGTTTTACGGAAGCTGGGTTTTCAGGAAACAGGCCGTGGCAGCCGCCGCTTTGTCTCCCGTGGAGCTGAATGCCCCATCATCATTCATGAATTGACCCGTTCAGGCTTTCTTCAGCAGGATGCTGGCGTTCAAGACGTCGCCACCCCGCCGCCTGTGCAGGAAAAAGCCCCAATACCTGCCGCCATGCCACCACCAAAGCCTCGAACCCTACTGGTCGTGGCCGCAGCCCTTCTGGACCCGCAAGGACGCATCCTGCTCGCCCGTCGCCCGGAAGGAAAACGGCTGGCGGGTCTCTGGGAATTCCCAGGCGGAAAGGTCGAACGCGATGAAACGCCTGAACAGGCCCTCATCCGGGAAATGAAGGAAGAGCTGGACGTGGATCTGACGGGTTCATGCCTCGCCCCGTTCACATTTGTCAGCGAAAACGCCGGCCCCTTCCACCTTCTGATGCCGCTTTACGTTGTCAGACGGTGGCGAGGTGTTCCCGCACCTCGTGAAGGACAGGAACTGGCCTGGGTGAGTGCGACAGATCTGGCGAAATATCCTATGCCAGACCCGGATCTGCCGCTCATTCCCCTCTTGCAGGAACTTCTGGGATAGATTGAAAGAACAGGGCCGCTTTCAATACGGCCCTGTCTGCTTCAGTCGTTCAGCTGAAACTCTTTCTGCGGAACCCCGGCAATATCCGTCCGGAAGGCAAACAGCGAGCCAGCCTGCGGTTCCTTGGCCAGAGTAGCTTCGTCCAGTCCCTTACGCGCTGTCGTGACGAAAACGGTTTTCAGATCGTCACCACCGAAGGCCACCTTCGTGACATTACTCACAGGCATTTCAATGGCCGGAAGTTCAGTCCCATCCGGACGGAAACGGGCCACACGACCACCCAGCCAGGTTCCACACCAGAGGTTGCCTTCACTATCCGTGACGATCCCGTCCGGATAACCATGTGTCAGCGTCGCGAAAACGCGCTCATTGGAAAGATCGCCGTTCCCATCAACATCAAAGGCATAAATCGTCTGCTTCGGGCTGTGACAGACATACAGCACGCGCCCACAAGGCGAGACCGCCGGACCATTCGAGACAATGTAGCCTTCGTTATGATGCGTGATGTCCAGACCATCTTCCGTATGCACGACACGATAGATTGAACCCGTCGGCTCTTCTTCCCCGTCATCCATTGTCCCGAACCACACCCGGCCAAACGGGTCCACGCAACCATCGTTCAGACGATTGCCTGGCTTCTCAGGCTCGATTTCTGGACCTGCTTCGAAGTCACCGCTTTCCGGATCAAAGCCATGAAGCCCGTCACGCAAACCGGCAAGAAAGGTTCCGTTTGCGACCGGCAGCAGGAAGCCCAGGCGATCAGGGGCATCCCACGTCTTGTGAGCACCCGTCTCCGGCGTAAAGCGGTGAACCTTGGCTGCCACAATATCTACGAAATAAAGCGACTTTTCAGCCTCACTCCAGACGGGGCCCTCACCCAGCGTTGCACGCAGATCGAGAATACATTCAGGGAGATGGTGCTTCAGAGTGCTCATGAGTGTCCTGTCTGAAATTACGCAAGACCGAAACTTTCGGCCCAACTCGACAACGCGGCACAACGCGCTACGTTCTCTGCACAGACTATCAGGACGAGACTCATGCTTCAAAAAAACGCCTGCCTGCTCGTCATAGGCAACGAAATCCTCTCCGGCCGTACCCAGGACGCCAACACACAGGTTCTGGCGCGTGCACTGAATGCCCAGGGCATCCGGCTGCTCGAAGTACGTGTCATTCCGGACATTGAGGATCACATCATCCAGACCGTCACCGAATGCCGGTCCCGATTCGATATCATCTTCACCTGCGGTGGCATCGGCCCAACCCATGATGACATCACGGCTGAATGCATTGCCAAGGCTATGGGCGTTCCACTGCTGCGCCATGAGCCGACGTTCCAGAAACTCGAAGCTCTCATGGGAAAAGAGAAATTCAACGCAGCCCGTCAGCGCATGGCCATGCTGCCAGAAGGCTCTACCCCCATTGAGAACGCCATCTCCGCAGCGCCCGGCTTCAGCATCGGCAATGTGCATGTAATGGCCGGGGTGCCATCCATTTTCGCCTCCATGGTGGAAGCTCTTGTCCCTCAACTGGAGAAAGGTCCGCCCCTGACCTCCGTCAGCTGGCATGCCGCAGGCCTGAAGGAAGGCGATTTCGCCGAAGACCTCCGCCACTTGCAGGATAAATTTCCGGGAATTGATCTCGGTTCCTATCCATACGGCCTGACGGATGGAACAACCGGAACAGCCCTCGTCGCCAAAGGCTACGAAGCGGCATCCGTTTCAGAAGCCGGAACCTTGCTGCATGATCTCATTATGGCGCATGGCCGTGAGCCAATCAGCGGTGATCCTCCGCACAAGGCATAAGACCCAAAAAAACCGCTGCTCCAGAGGGCAGCGGTTTTTCGTATCAGTTCAGAGACCCACGGGTCATGGCCAGGAACTTGTCCCGGCGCTTCTGAAGAAGAGCCGGTCCGGTGAGCTTCTGAAGCTCCACCAGTTCCTCGGCAATGGCATTACCAACAGCATGAACCGCATCATCCGGAGAGCGCTGCGCGCCCCCGATCGGCTCGGCGACGATCCGGTCGATCAGACCCAGATTTTGCAGATCCTGCGCAGTCAGCTTCAGGGCTTCTGCGGCTGCAGGTGCCAGCTTCGGATCACGCCACAGGATGGAAGCAGCAGCTTCCGGCGAAATGACGGAATAGATCGAATGCTCAAGCATGAGGACGCGATCACCGGCACCAATGGCGATAGCACCGCCGGAACCCCCCTCACCGATCACCGTGGCAATCAGGGGCACAGGAGCCTTGAGGCAGATGTCGATGGACTTCGCGATAGCCTGAGCCTGCCCACGAGCTTCTGCGTCAATTCCCGGCCACGCACCGGCCGTATCGATGAAGCTCAGAATCGGCAGACCGAAACGACCAGCCATCTCCACGAGACGCTGCGCCTTCCGATAGCCTTCCGGGCGGGCCATGCCGAAATTATGCAGCAGACGCGTTTCCGTATCGTGACCACGTTCCGTCCCGATCACCACGACGGGTTCTCCACGGAAACGGGCCAGACCGCCAATCATGGCTTTATCATCACCAAAGGCGCGGTCACCGGCCAGTGGCGTGAAATCTGTGGTCAGGAGACGAACATAATCCAGAGCCTTGGGGCGCTGGGCATGACGGGCAACCTGCACCTTCTGCAATGGCGTGAGCTTTGCATAGGTCGCACGAAGCTGTTTGTCCGCCTTGTCTGAAAGACGGGCAACCTCGTCATCGATGTTGATGCCGCTGGTGCCGGAGTCCTTCTCCTGGCTGCCCATCTGGCGGAGTTCGTCGATCTTGGTCTCGAGTTCGGCGACCGACTTCTCGAAATCTAGGAATTGGCGCATGGCCAGCCGGATAGCACGCCAGCGCATCCGGAAACAGCCCCCCGTGATTTTACGAGTCAGCCGGTTCCACAGGCATGACTTTCGCCAAAGGATGATGGGCTGTCACAAGCTGCCTCAGACGCTCCGCCATCACCTGCGTATAGATCTGAGTTGTTGCGATGTCAGCATGCCCCAGAAGCATCTGGAGCGCCCGCAAATCAGCCCCATGCGCCAGAAGGTGGCTGGCAAAAGAATGTCTAAGCACATGCGGGCTGACGCGTTCCGGATCGATCCCGGCTTTCAGTGCACAGGCCAACAGGATCTTATCGAACCCCTGACGTGTCAGAGGCTTGTCAGGATTACGGCCCGGAAAGAGATAGGGACTGCCCTGATCCCGATCAAAATAAACCAGAGCCTCCGCCGCCTCCCGCGCACTACGGGACAAGGGTACTAGACGTTCTCTACCCCCCTTACCGCGCACGAGAAGCATCGCGCCTTTTGCCTTCACACAGTTGGCGGGTAACGACAGAAGTTCGGAAATGCGCAGCCCGGTTGTGTAGAGAAGTTCCAAAGCGGCCCGGGACAGAAGATCCCGCCGTTCGTTCTCATGCCCTCTCGTCCCATCCTCCAGAAGAAGACGAATCTCCTTCTCATCCAGAGGTCGAGGAAGCGAAGCCGTAATTTTGGGAGCCTGCTGGCGGTCGGTCGGATCATCGGACCGAATCGATTCCAGCATGAGAAAGCGATAGAACTGCTTCAGGCAGGACAGCCGCCGGGCCGCCGTCCGGGCTGCCATTCCAGCTTGCGACAGAGACGCCAGATAACTCCGAACCTGCTCACCCGTCGCCTGTGCCAACGACGCGGGTGCACAATGGCGGGCAAAGTCAGACAGGTCAGACGCGTAGGCCTGCCGGGTTTTCAAGGCCGCACCACGCTCCGCCGCAAGCATTTCCAGAAATACCTCGACGTGACGATCCGTGACCTCTGTCATCCGGCAGACCGTATCCTTCAGTGTGCTGGCGCAGCCTGTGCAGGCGCCACCGCCGCGCCCTGAGACGGTGCCGGCTTGGGGGCTGGCATTGTCGGCAGCGGCGTGGATGGCGTCAGCACAGGGGCGCTTGAAGCAGCCGGAGGGGACGCAGGAACGGTACCAGCAACAGGGGCCTGACCTGCAGGCGTAGTGGCGACCGGCGCAGAAACCGGCTGAGCAGCTCCCGCAACAGGGGCAGCTGGAACAGGCGGCATGGCGGGCAACGCGGCCGGAGCAGAACCCGTCGTCGCAAATGTGGACGCCGGGATCTCCTTGTGAACCTGCGTCTGCTCAGGCGGAACAGCATTCATGCCCAGACGCAGGAAACCGCCACCCAGCACAACAGCCAGAAGGACAAGGCCTCCCCCGGCAATCATGGGAAGACGGGAGGACAAACGATCAGATTGGGCCATTATGTTCAGGTCTCAAAGTGCAGGCAGGACGTGATGCCCTCTCCTATGATAGGTAGCAGAGCATGTCACCTCTGCCACCCTCACTTTCCGCCGATTGGGCGGTCACTCACCCCACACCGACAAGCACAGTCGTTCTCGTCGGCATGATGGGAGCCGGAAAAACCACTGTCGGCCGTCGCCTGGCCCAGGTTTATGGCCTACCGTTCGTTGATGCCGATGCAGAAATCGAGCGCGCCGCCGGTTGCACGATTCCCGAAATTTTTTCCCGCCACGGAGAAGCCTATTTCCGTGCCGGAGAGCGCCGCGTCATCCAGCGCCTTATCAAGGGACCGCCCTGCATCCTGGCGACAGGGGGTGGTGCGTGGATGGACGCCCAGACGCGCCAGCTTGTTCGGAAGCATGCCGTTTCGGTCTGGCTGAGAGCACCAGTCCACGTCCTTCTGCGGCGCGTGCATGGCCGAGGGGGCAGACCCCTTCTGGCTCAGGGCAGCCCGGAAGACATCATGACCCGTCTGGTTGGGGTTCGTTACCCCGTCTATGCGGAAGCTGACATCATCATAGATTGCGGAGATGAAACCGTGGAACAGGGCGTCCAACGTGTCTGCGAAAGCCTTTCAGAGCACACACACCCTCAAAAAGTCCCTGTCACGCTGGCCCAGCACAGCTATGAGGTTCTGATTGGCTCAGACCTTATTTCCCGTGCAGGCGCATGGATCGCACCCTTTCTGCGCCAGAAGCGTGTCGTCGTAATTACCGACGACACCGTCTCAGCGCTCCATCTTCCGCGTCTGCTGGCCTCTTTCGAAGAAACCGCCATTCAGACGGACGTCATTTCCGTTGTCGGTGGTGAAGAGAGCAAGTCCCTTACCACCTACGGTGAAGTGATGACCCGCCTGCTGTCGTTGGGAATCGAACGTGGCACGACAATCGTTGCCTTGGGCGGAGGCGTCGTGGGCGATCTTGCAGGCTTCGTAGCAGCCACGGCCCTGCGTGGTCTCCCGTTCATTCAGATTCCCACGACTCTTCTGGCTCAGGTAGATAGTTCCGTTGGCGGCAAAACCGGCATCAATTCGCCATCTGGAAAAAATCTGATTGGCGCGTTCCATCAGCCTGTGATTGTGCTCGCCGACAATTCCGCCCTCGCGACTCTACCGCGCAGACAGCGGGTTGCCGGTTATGCCGAAATTGTGAAGTCCGGCCTGATCGCAGATCCGGACCTCTTCGCATGGTGTGAAAACAATGGCGGAAACGTTTTAGACGGGGATCCGGCGGCACTTGCCGAAGCTGTTCGCCGCGCGTGCGCCTTCAAAGCGGCAGTCGTTGCGGCTGATGAAAAAGAGCAGGCCAAACAGAATGGGCGTGCTCTGCTCAATCTCGGCCATACCTTTGGCCACGCCATTGAAGCGGAACTCGGTTACGATGGCCGTATCCTTCACGGCGAGGCGGTTTCAATCGGGATTCATCTGGCCATGGCCCTGTCCGTAAAGCTCGGCCACGCTCCAGCCGAAGATCTCGCGCGTCTTGATCGTCATCTTCGTTCCCTTGAAATGCCAACCAGCTTTGACTGGTTCGAAGAGTCGTTTTCTTCACAAACACTTCTCGACCACATGACTCGGGACAAGAAGATGCAGAATGGACGGATTTCTTTTGTTCTGCTGCACGGTATTGGCAAGGCGTTTACAAGTCGTGATGTTCCGATGGAAACCGTGCGTAACTTGCTGATAAATGAAGGCTGCCGCCCATGAGGACTGTTACAGTCCATTATGGATTTGCCTAACTTTCTGTTTTTTCACTTCATTTGATTGTCATAAATCCTGCGAACACTATGGCGTCCGCAGAAACGTTCAGCTATGGCAACAGGGACGCGAGGCGTAGATCGTAAACTGGGCGGAACGGATTGTGACTTTTTTGTCACTCCCTCCACCCCGAGTAGGTCTGGAAGGCTCTGTCCGGCTTTGTCCGAGGGAACTACCCGATCTATATGCGCTTATGCATCGCGCTGGGTCCGTTGGTCGAAGCAGTTCTGCCAATGGCTCGAAACGTTAGTCACTAAGAGGACGAAAACATGCGTCTCCGCACGGCACTCCTTGCCATGACGTCGATGGTCGCCGCACCGTCGCTCGCCATGGCCAGCACGGTCACCGGCCCGTACGTCAACATTGGCGGTGGGTACAACCTGGTCCAGAACCAGCACGCCAGCTTCTCCCCGACCACGCAGGCTGATGGCTCCACCAGCAATGCTGGTAGCCGTTCCCAGTTCCGTCACAAGGACGGCTTCACGGGTTTCGGTGCGTTCGGCTGGGGCTTCGGCAACGGTCTGCGCGTTGAAGTTGAGGGCGTATACAACTACTCCCAGATCAACCACCGCAACAAGACGGCCGCTACGGGCAGCACGAACGGTTCCGACCAGGCATATGGCGGCTTCGTCAATGTCCTGTACGACATCGATCTGGCCCACTTCGGTCTGAACGTTCCTGTCACGCCGTTCGTTGGTGTTGGCGCTGGCTACCTGTGGCAGCACTACAACCCGATCACGACGAGCTACTCCAACGGTGCGGTTAACCGCGTCGGTGGTACGCAGGGCAGCTTCGCGTATCAGGGTATCGTCGGTGCAGCTTATGACATTCCGGGCGTTCCGGGTCTTGCTGTCACGACCGAATACCGCTTCATCGGCCAGACGTTCGCTGATGGCGCTTATCGCTCCACTTCCTGGAATGGTAACGGCAGCGGCCTGCACAAGGGCAACGTGAACTTCGATCAGCGCTTCTCGCACCAGTTCATCCTGGGTCTGCGTTATGCGTTCGACACGGCTCCGCCGCCGCCGCCGCCGGCTCCGGTTGTTGTTCCGCCAGCTCCGACCCCAGCTCGCACGTACCTCGTGTTCTTCGACTGGGATAAGTCTGACCTGACGGGCCGCGCTCGTGAGATCGTTGCTCAGGCAGCTCAGGCTTCCACGCACGTCCAGACGACGCGCATCGAAGTCAACGGCTACACCGATAACTCCGCAGCCCACCCGGGCCCGCGTGGTGAGCGTTACAACATGGGTCTGTCCCTCCGTCGCGCCCAGAGCGTGAAGGCTGAACTGATCCGTGACGGCGTTCCGGCAGCTGCTGTCGACATCCACGGCTATGGCGAAAGCAAGCCGCTGGTTCCGACAGGCCCGAACACCCGCGAGCCGCAGAACCGTCGCGTCGAAATCATCCTGAAGTAATTCAGTTTGATAAGACGCCGGAGCCTTCGGGCTCCGGGTTTTCTGGAAAAGGCGTCCTTCGGGGCGCCTTTTTTGGTTTCAGAACATTTGCAGCCCAGGCCACTTCATGTTAGAGCACCTTACCCCTGCCACGGAGACGCCTCCTTGCGACGCACCCGTATCTTCTATCCTCGGTCCCGCCCCCAGATCGTCGATCAGTTCCTTCGATTTGGAATTGTCGGAGCACTCGGTTTTTTCGTGGACTGGGCAAGTGTCGATATTCTTCGACCAGAAGTGGGCCTCATTGCAGCTACGGTTGGTGCGTATTTTGTAGCTGCAACGTTTACATGGCTCCTCAATCGCATCTGGACGTTTCGCTCTACCGGAGCCGATAACCAGCACCTGATACTTCAGTGGCTGCGATTCCTTTTGGCCAATGCCTTTGGCTTTCTGTTGAATCGTGGCGCCGTTTTTCTGCTTTACGCTCTTGTACCCTTTACGGTCACTTATCCTGTCGTCGCCCTTGCCATTGGCGCAGGTTGTGGAATGCTGGCCAACTTCAACCTTTCCAGACGGCTGGTTTTCAGAGCCAAGATTCCTGAAACGCCAATGGAACTTGTCCAGATGGCCGTGGAAATTCCCGCAGCAGGTCTGACTTCTCCAGAACCTGAGCCGCAAATACCGTTGCCTCAGGAAAGTTCAGAGATCTTTCCGCAGAAAGCCCCCTGAGCCGCACATTTCCAAGCCGTTCACAATGGTCTAGGAGTAGCGTTAGTTTTTCCCCGCCTTCTTCGGAACCTGACGCTTCAGCTCATGACCAGCACAAACGACATCCGCTCAGCCTTCCTCGAATATTTCGGGTCGAACGGCCATCGCATTGTTCCCTCGGCCTCCCTCGTGCCGCAGAACGATCCAACGCTGCTGTTTACGAACGCTGGCATGGTGCCGTTCAAGAATGTTTTCACGGGCCAGGAAACACGCCCCTACAACCGCGCGACCACAGCTCAGAAAGTCGTGCGCGCAGGCGGCAAACATAACGACCTCGACAATGTCGGCTATACGGCCCGTCACCACACATTCTTCGAAATGATGGGCAATTTCAGTTTTGGAGATTACTTCAAAGCTGATGCCATTGAGTTCGCATGGACCCTGCTGACGCGCGACTTCGGCCTTCCCAAGGAAAAGCTTCTCGCAACGGTCTACGCTGAAGACGAAGACGCTGCCGATCTCTGGAAAAAAGTGGCCGGCCTCAGCGATGATCGCATCATCCGCATCGGCACGTCCGACAATTTCTGGCGTATGGGCGACACAGGACCCTGCGGCCCCTGCTCCGAGATCTTCTATGATCATGGCGACAGCGTTTTCGGTGGCCCTCCGGGCAGCCCGGATGAAGATGGTGACCGCTTCGTCGAGATCTGGAACCTGGTGTTCATGCAGTTCCTCGATCAGGCGGATGGTTCCCGTGACAATCTGCCGCGCCCGTCGATTGATACCGGCATGGGTCTGGAACGCTTTGCCGCCATCATGCAAGGCAAGCGCGACAACTATGACACGGACACGATGCGCGCGCTGATCGAGTCCTCCGCTGACATCATGAACCAGGATGCAGACGGTCCGTTCAAGTCCAGCCATCGTGTCGTTGCGGATCACCTGCGCTCCACGGCGTTCCTGATTGCTGACGGCGTCCTCCCATCCAAGGATGGCCGCGGTTACGTCCTGCGTCGCATCATGCGTCGCGCCATGCGCCACCTGCACATCATGGGCGCCAAGGACCCGGTCTTCTACCGTCTGCTCCCTGCCCTGATCCAGCAGATGGGCGCTGCCTATCCGGAACTCGTGCAGCATCAGGCTCTCATCACCGAAACCATGAAGGGCGAAGAAGAACGCTTCACCGCCCTGCTGGAACGCGGCCTGTCCCTCCTGTCCGATGAAGTCAGCCGCCTCGGTGACAAGCAGGCCCTCCCAGGGGATGTGGCCTTCAAACTCTACGACACATTTGGCTTCCCGCTGGATCTGACGCAGGATGCCCTACGTGAGCAGGGACGCACCGTTGACGAAGCCGGCTTTGAAACTGCCATGACCGAACAGCGCCAGCGTGCCCGCGCTGCCTGGGTCGGTGCCGGTGATACTGCCGCTGAAACCGTCTGGTTCGATGCGCGCGACAAGCATGGTGCGAGCGAGTTCCTTGGATATGTCTCGGAAAAGTCGGATGCCGAAGTCCAGGGTATTTTCCGCGGCAATGACGAACTCGCCGAAGCCCCAGCTGGCGACGACACAATTGCCATTCTGCTGAACCAGACGCCATTCTATGGCGAAAGCGGCGGTCAGGTTGGCGATCATGGAACCCTCACGGCTGACGGCGTGCGCGTGGAGATCACGGACACCCAGAAGCGGAATGGCGATCTGATCGTTCATTACGGCAAGGTTGTCGAAGGCACCCTGAAGCCAGGCATGGCCGTTCATGCAGAGATCGACCATGAACGTCGCACCGCCGTGCGTGGCCATCACTCGGCAACCCATCTCCTGCATGAAGCTCTGCGCCGCCAGATCGGCACGCATGTGACGCAGAAGGGCAGCCTGAATGCGCCGGAACGCCTGCGCTTCGACATCAGCCAGCCCCGTCCGCTGACAGACGAAGAACTTCAGGCTGTTGAAGCCGAAGTGAACGCTCGCATCCGCGAAAACGCGCCCGTCGAGACACGTCTCATGACGCAGGAGCAAGCCGTAGCAGAGGGCGCTATGGCGCTTTTCGGTGAGAAATATGGCGACGAAGTTCGCGTGGTTTCCATGGGCAAGGGGGAGGAAGGCCGTCCGGCTTACTCCATCGAGCTTTGCGGTGGCACGCATGTTGGTCGCGTTGGTGAGATCGGCCCGTTCCGTATCGTTTCTGAAAGTGGCGTGTCCGCCGGTGTCCGCCGTATCGAGGCCGTCTGCGGCGTTGCAGCCGAGAAACTTGGCCTTGAAACCGAAAGTCGTCTGAAGCAGATCGCTGACCTGCTGAAGGTTCCGGTGTCTGACGCCATCACCCGCGTTGCTGCGCTGCTAGAGGAGCGGAAGTCCCTGAACAGCCAGATTTCCGAACTCCAGCGCAAACTCGCAACGGGTGAAGGAACAAGCGCCACCGAAACCATTAATGGCATCACGCTGTCTGCCCGCAATCTCGGCGATGTCAGCCCCAAGGAACTCAAAGGCCTTGCGGACAGCATTTCCAAGCAGATCGGTTCCGGCGTCGTTGCCCTCATTTCTGAGGCTGATGGTCGTGGCAGCATTGTCATTTCCGTGACAGCAGATCTGAAAGACCGCCTCGATGCCGTGACGCTTGTACGGGCGGCCTCGGAAGTCATGGGCGGAAAGGGGGGCGGTGGACGGCCAGATATGGCGCAGGCTGGCGGCCCGAATGCAAATGCTGAAGAAGTTTTTGCAATGCTGCGCGAGCGTCTGGCAGCGTCATAAACTGTAACGACAACAGATGTCAGGGCGGTAACAAATGATGAGGCGGTTCTTTTACTGCTTTACCCGCCCTGACAAAGCCTTCTAACTGCTCGTTAGTTTATAAAAAGGAGAACACCATGGCCTGTGGTCGTGATACTCTGGCGAAACTGCTGAGCGGTGTCCGTACATTTGAGACGGACGTCTATCCGGAGAGTGCGGAGCTGTTTGAAAGTCTGGCCACCAGCCAGTCCCCTTCCACACTGTTCATTACCTGCGCCGACAGCCGGATCAGCCCGAGCCTCGTCACGCAGACCGAACCGGGTGAGCTTTTCATCGTCCGTAACGTCGGCAACATTGTTCCGGCCTATGGCGAAATGCTGGGCGGCATGTCTTCAGCCATCGAATACGCCGTTGCAGCTCTCAAGGTGAAGAATGTCGTCGTCTGCGGTCATTCCAACTGCGGCGCCATGAATGCCCTGCTGGATCTGAACGCTCCAAAGCTGGACGCCCTTCCCACTGTTCGCAGCTGGCTACGTAATGCCGAAGCCGCCCGTGCAGCCATGGGTGATCTGAAGGCGGAGGATGCCGGCCCAGCCGATATCCGCCAGCTTGCAGAATACAACGTCCTGCTCCAGCTCGCTCATCTGCGCACGCATCCGGCTGTCGTTCGCGCCCTGTCCCAGGGTGCTCTGACACTGCAAGGCTGGTTCTACGACATTCCGAATGGTGAAGTCCTCATCCTTGATGAGAAGACCCGCACCACACGCTCCGTTGAAAGTGTCCTCGCCGAAATGGGCGCAGCAGAGAAAGAAGCCGTCTGAGGTTTCTTTCCCTAATTCTCCTCGCCGTACTGATGTGCGGCGAGGCTTTTCCAGCCCAGGCCCGGGACATCAAGCTCTCAACCTGGAATCTGGACTGGCTCTCCCTGAAACAGACGGGAGATCCTGCCCTTCCCGATGATGTCCATGGTCGCAAGCCCAACGATTTCATCCGGCTGCATCAGTACGCGACCCACCTGAACGCCGATATCATCGCCTTTCAGGAAGTGGACGGCCCGGAACCCGCTGCACGGGTCTTTGATCCGCAGACCTACCAGATCATTCTCTCTCAAGCGCCCGTCATCCAGCGCGTTGGCCTGGCCGTGAGGCGCCCACTCAACGTGACGGTCAATGAAGAACTGTCTGCTCTGGATGTGAGCGGCCCCACTGCGGCACACCATCTTAGAACAGGGCTGGACGTTACTGTTTCTGATGGAACCGAGCATCTTCGCATTCTGGTCGTGCATCTGAAAACCGGGTGCTGGGATCAGCCTCTCACTCAACGCAAACATTCCTGTCCGACGCTGTATCAACAGTTCCAGATCCTCGAAGACTGGATTGCCGAACGTCAGGATGAGGGCGAACCCTATGCCGTTCTCGGGGATTTCAACCGCCGGCTGACGCTCCATGATCCCCTCATGCAGCAAATCGAACATGATGCCCCCGTCCTGCTCACAACAGCCGAGAAAGCCAGCCCGTGCTGGGGCGGCGAATACTTCATCGACCATATCATGCTCGGCAACGGAGCGCGCTCCTGGCTCATCCCGGACAGTCTGCGGATCATGACTTACCGGAACGACACCATGCCGGATGGCCTTTCGGACCACTGCCCCGTTTCCGTGCGACTGCATCTTCCCTGAACTGAGACGTATTTGCCTCTCCGGACTTTTGCCGCATGAAGGACAGTACAGTCTCCACCCCACCCAAGGTCCGTCATGTCACACCCTGCTTCCTGGCCCATCATCCCCCTTCTGCCAGATGTGCATGTTCTGGCCGACCGACCTCTTCCAGCACTCACAGAAGCACAGGAAGCAGCCGTTTCGCGCATCTGGGCCGACGCATTGCAATCGTATCCGGCGCTTTATAACGGCCGCGTCTTCTGTGCGGACGACATTACGCCCTCTCATATTCACGGCCACTGGTCCGAATATCGTCGCGTTCTCGCGCAGATGAAGGAGCCGGGCATTTATGGAGATACAGTGCTTAAACCTCTGGCTGTCGTGGGGCTGATGTTTGCACAGGATGGCGTTGTGATCGGTCGACGCGCGGATACTTCCATCTACCTGCCCGGCTACTGGCAGGGCGCGCCGGCAGGCAATGTCGAAAGCCGTGCACAGGAAAACATCGTGGATCTTCCTACGCAGCTTCTGGCGGAATGCGAGGAAGAACTGGGCCTGACACCTGCGGAATGCCAGGTCGGGCCATGTTTGCTCGCCTGCGAACATCCGTCGACGCACATCGTCGACATCGGGATGCGCATTGACGTGGCCCTGAGTTTTTCCGACCTTCAGAAGCGATGCCGCGAGCAGGGAAATGCCGAATATGGCGCATTGCACCTGATCCGCCCTGACCACACACCCGAAGGCCCTGTCGTCCCCACACTGGCCGCCCTGCTGGAACTTTCCTGATGCCGTACTTTACTCTTGATGCGTCCAGCCTTCAGCACTGGCTCACAAACCACGCTGACCTTGCGTCCCTCCTCGGCGGCTCACCCTCAGCCTGGACCATCCGCGAAGTCAGTGACGGCAATCTGAATACCGTTTTCCTGGTGGATGGCCCGGCCGGATCCCTGTGCTGCAAACAGGCACTTCCCCATGTCCGCGTCGCACCGGATTGGCCCACGCCTTTGGAGCGCGCTCTGTACGAAGCCCGCTATATGCGTGCGACTGCGGATGCCGTCCGCCCTGCCGCACCCGAACTCTATTTCTACGATGACGAGATGTTCCTTCTCGTCATGGAATGCCTGACCCCACATGAGGTTCTGCGCACCGCCCTGATCCGCGATGAGGTACAGCCGGGATTTTCCGCCGTTATCGGCCAGTACGTGGCCCGCAGCGTGCATGCCACAAGCTGGATCAGTCAGCCCTTTGAACACGGTTCGAAATTACTGGCCGACTTCGCTGGCAACACGGCCCTCACCCGTATCACGGTCGATCTGATCCTGACCGATCCGTTCCGCCCGTGTTCACGCAATCCTACCCCCGAGGCAGACCTCCTTCCCGACGTGGAAGCCCTGCATGCAGACAAGCCCCTCCACCGTGCCGTCGGCAACCTTCAGGAGCGCTTCCTGACTGCACGACAGGCGCTTCTGCACGGAGACCTGCACACAGGCTCCATCATGCAACACAAAACCGATGTGCGCGTCATTGACGGCGAGTTTGCAACGATGGGGCCAATCGGGTTCGATTGTGGGCTTTATCTCGGCAATCTGGTGCTTCATGCGTGCGCTGCGCCGCACAAACACGCTCTGATTAAAGCCGAGATCACAGCTTTCTGGAACAGCTTCACAACAGAACTCCGCACCCTTCTGAAGACAGAGGGCGGGGACGTTTGGGCGTTGTCCGATGACGTCGAGCGTGAAGAGATGCTCAATACCTTCCTGCACAGCATTCTGCAGGACACAGCCGGTTTTTGCGGCCTTGAGATGATTCGCCGGACCATAGGCTTTGCTCAGGTCGCGGATTATACGCTCTGCGTTACGCCAGAAAGTCGCACGGAGGCTCGCCGCAAAGCCCTCAAGACAGGGCGCACGCTTATTCTGGCAGCTCCGACCGTCCACAACCTGGAAGGCCTGCTAAACTTACTGACACTCAGGTAAAAGCCACTAGGAAAGCCGCAGACAGCAGGCATAAAAAAGCCCCACTCCCGGATACAGGAGCGAGGCTTGAAAGATCAGACCGAAGCCAGACCAATCTGCTTGATGTCGTGGAACGCCAGATCCGGGTTCATTTCGATGGTGCGACGCATCATGAAAGACGAACTGGCAAGGAAAACCGGATCTCCATCGAGATCATCCGCCATGGATGAGCGGTTCGTCATCATGAACATCTCGACCTTCTCACGATCGCCCGTGACCCAGCGAGCCAGGGTGAACGGCGTGCTTTCAAAGCCGATGGACACACCATATTCGCCCTTCAGCCGGGACTGAAGAACGTCAAGCTGAAGGGTTCCCACAACACCAACGATCGGTGGCAGACCATCCTGCGGGCGAAAAAGCTGCACAACGCCTTCCTCAGCCAGCTCCACCAGAGCCTGACGCAGCTTCTTCGCCTTCATGGCATCGTCGAGACGAACACGACGCAGAATTTCCGGCGCAAAGTGCGGAACACCCGTGAAGCGCAGTTCTTCGCTCTCGCTCAGCGTATCGCCAATGCGCAGCGTGCCATGGTTCGGAATCCCAACCACATCTCCGCCAAAGGCTTCCTCAGCCAACTGACGATCACGGGCGAAAAAGAACTGCGGCGTATGCAGGGCAAACTGCTTGCCAGTCCGCACATGCTTGAGACGCATCCCACGTGTCAGACGCCCAGAGCACACACGAGCGAAGGCCATACGATCCCGATGGTTCGGGTCCATGTTCGCCTGGATCTTGAAAATCAGGGCCGTCACCTGCTCTTCATCTGCTCTGACTTCACGGTTTTCCGTCGGCTGTGCACGCGGTGCCGGACCATAAGCCACCAGCGCATCCAGAAGATCGGTCACACCGATTTCCTTCATGGCCGAACCGAAGAACACGGGAGACAGATGCCCCGCATCGAAGGACTCACGATCGAACTCAGGAAGCGCAGCTTCTACCAGCTCAAGATCTTCCCGGAGCTGCACCATCCGAGGATCGGCTTCATCCACTGGTTCCTTGGTGTGCACTTCACGGGTGCGGATATCGAACGTGCCGATAAACGTCGCAGCACGCCCAATCGGCCATGTCGCAGGCGAGACATCCAGCGCCAGAGAATTGGAAATTTCGTCCAGAAGGGCGAAGCAATCCTGTGCTTCACGGTCCATCTTGTTGATGAACGTGATGATCGGGATATCGCGCAGACGGCAGATCTCGAACAGCTTGCGCGTCCGGTCCTCGATACCCTTTGCGGCGTCGATCACCATGACGGCACAGTCCACAGCCGTCAGGGTTCGGTATGTATCTTCAGAGAAGTCTTCATGGCCCGGCGTATCAAGCAGGTTGAAGACGCAATTGCCGTATTCAAACGTCATGACGGACGTCACAACGGAAATGCCGCGATCGCGCTCGATGCCCATCCAGTCAGATTTGGTCCGGCGCCGCTCACCCTTGGCACGCACGTTTCCCGCAAGCTGGATAGCACCACCCGCGCGCAGGATACGTTCCGTCAGGGTCGTCTTACCGGCGTCTGGATGGGAAATGATGGCAAACGTACGCCGACGAGCGATCTCGCGGGTAATTTCAGCGCTCAGCGCCTCTGACATGATGCCTCCGGCAACGTAGAAAAAATCCGGGACTGGAGCTTTCGCGACGTCCAGACAGGCACATGACCTGTTAGCAAATACAGAGGACAGCCCTCATGGAAGCCTTACCCATCGGGAGGCGCAATGTGCAGAAGACCGCTTTTGCCGTCAAGCATTCCCTCACCTAACGGGTCTTTTCCGCGAATTTTCGCGTCTACGAAGCGGAAATCAGTTCACAGTATTCCCATGTGGCGCAATCCCCGTCGTCCCCATCGGGCTGGCTTGGGCATAGGCTTCCCCAAACTGCCCGATCGCACGCCCAGAAACGGGATCATGCATTGCAGGCACCCCGCCCACGCCCGCACGATCTGAACCATTTCCGGAAAATTGACGCCTCAGGAACTGGAACACCTTACCACTGGCCGTCCAGGTCAGAGCGGGCGGCACAATAATTCGAGGTTGAGGCGCTTCCATATACGCACCCGGCATGACTTGCCGGGATGTTACATCATAGCGCCTTGAAACTGGAGGCACGGCAAAAGACGGAGGCACAAAGGTGTTGATACCCTTTGCTTCAGAAGGGGACATCGAGCGGCCCAGTACCGCCAGCCAGAAACTTTTCAGCCTCCATGAACGCATCTGTCCGCTCCTGAAGGTCTACCCGTTGCCTACCATCTGAAACCCAGATTATGGCCGGTCAGACTTCGGACAACACCCGTCACGGTATCTACGGCTTTTCCAGCCGCAGTGCGCTCCATAACAGGAGGCTTAATCGGGCATCTCTGGGATGAAACAATAACTGTTCCGTCCTTGCACCGCACAAGATGCAGGCGGGGCGGCGGCGGAGGGTAATAATGCGTATCGGGCGCCACAAAGGTATTGATCCCACGGGCATCAGCCGGGCAGCAGACTACAGCACAGATCAGAACCACACCCAGCCCAACACGCATCTTCCATCGCCCCTGCTTGACGCGACACACAAGGCATCACTCAGAAACGTATTGATACATTTACAAGGCAGGACAGTTCAATCCTGCGCAGTTTTTTTAATTCTCTGCGAGGCCAAAACAAAAAACGCCGGATGGGAGACCCATCCGGCGTTTTTCGATCGCGTTCTGATCCGGGCCCGAAAGCCCGAAACCCGAATTAGCGGGAGTAGAATTCGACAACCAGGTTCGGTTCCATCTGCACCGGATACGGCACATCGGAGAGAACCGGCGTACGCAGGAACGTACCCTTCATCTGGCGATGATCGACTTCAACGTATTCCGGCGTGTCGCGCTCGCCCGTCTGCACGGAGTCGAGAACGATGGCGAGGTGCTTGGACTTCTCGCGCACTTCGATGACGTCGCCTTCCTTCACGAGGTAGGACGGGATGTTCACCTTCTTGCCGTTGACCGTAACGTGGCCATGGCTGATGAACTGACGTGCTGCGAACGGCGTGATCGCGAACTTCAGACGGTACACAACGGCGTCCAGACGACGCTCCAGCAGACCGATCAGGTTCTCGGAGGTGTCACCCTTACGACGAACGGCTTCGTCATAGTACTTGCGGAACTGCTTCTCGCTGATGTTGCCGTAGTAGCCCTTGAGCTTCTGCTTGGCCATCAGCTGGATGGAGAAGTCAGAAGGCTTCTGCTTACGACGCTGACCATGCTGACCCGGACCGTATTCACGACGGTTCACAGGGGACTTTGCACGGCCCCAAAGGTTTACACCGAGACGGCGATTGATCTTGTACTTGCTCTCAAGACGCTTTGACATGGGTTAACCCCTGTTCATACATCAGGCCCGCCCCATGCTGCATGGCGAGCCGTTTTGTTGCGCCGGTAGGCCCTTCCCCGAATTGGAAAGGACGGGCGCGCACCCAGAAACCGGAGCCTGCGGGGTACAGAAACCCGCGATGATAGCCCGGCCGATACGTCCTCGTTTCCGGCAGTGGACCCGCGCCTAACAGGTCCTGAGCTCTTCTGTCAATCAAAGGCCGAGTCTGACCCCTGTTATTTTCTCGCGGCAGATGCGTATAAAGCGCGCAACCTCTTCCGGGGGGTTTGCGCTAACGGTCTGGTACTCCCCGTGAATTGGGGAGCCATGCCTTTTTGAGTTTGCCCATGAAAATCTATCGCTTCAATCCCAAGGCCGGCCGTATCGCTGAGGGTTCCCTCGAAGGACTGATCCAGTCCCTTGATGCACCACCGCCGCCCAAGCCGGGTGAAAGCGCCATCAAACGAGCCTTCAAGAAGTTCGGCCTCGCACAGATGCATATGTCGCACCTCGTGATCGATGACCGCACGATCTATCTGCGCGGCAAGGCCGATTCCGCAAAGGCCCGTGATCAGATGATCCTCACCGCCGGCAATGTCGCAGGTGTGGCCGCTGTCGAAGCCGAGATTCAGGTTCCCCCCGGAACACCCGATCCGAAGTTCCTGGAAATCAAGACAAGCCAGAACCTGGACGAGGTCGCCGAGAAGCTGCCGGAAGATATTTCAGGCGATGAGCTTCTTGATGCAAATCAACCGCTTGTCACAAGCAAAGATGACATTTATCCGGGCCAGACAATTCGTCTGCCAACGGAGAATTGAACTGACCTGCCCGGACACTTCCACGTGAAGAGGTCCGGATAGCTTTTCAGGGTCCGGATGGTGGGCGGATTTCCCCCTATTCCGGACCTTTTCCATATGGAATTAATCGAACCAGTCGATGTCGAACGGGTGCGTCCACCCCACGGTGTCGAGCCAGCCATGTTTGCTCTTATGCTGGCAACATTTACGATCGGGACTGGCGAATTCGCCATGATGGGCCTTTTGCCCGAATTCTCCCATTCCCTGAACATTTCCATTTCCCGTGCCAGTTCCGTCATTTCAGCCTATGCGCTGGGTGTCGTGGTTGGAGCACCCCTCATCGCGGTTGCTGGTGCAAAACTCCCCCGTCGCACGCTTCTTCTGGCCATGCTCGTGCTCTTCCTTGTGGGAAATATCGGCACGATCCTGATGCCGAACCTTCTCGACATTGAAGTCATGCGCTTCATCACCGGACTTCCACATGGTGCATTTTTCGGTGTGTCAGCACTCGTCGGCGCCTCTATGGTTGAGCGCGCAAGAAGAGGCCGAGCGGTCGGACGTGTCCTGTCCGGCATCATGTTCTCCACCGTGGTAGGATCACCCCTGTCCACCTACGCCGCCAATCACCTTGGCTGGCGAGCCGCATACGGCGCAATTTCCATCCTCGGACTGCTTTGCTTTCTGGCTCTCTGGTATTTCGCCCCGCGAGACAAGCCTCACCCGGACGCCAATGCCCTCGCCGAACTCGGTGCCTTCAAGCGCCCTCAGGTTCTGCTAACCCTTCTGACAAGTGCCATCGGCTTCGGCGGCCTTTTCGAGGTCTATACCTTCCTCACCACAGCGTTGTCGGACGTCACACACCTGCCAGACTGGGCCGTGGCGCTCTATCAGATCGTCTGGGGCCTGGGCATGGTCGCAGGCAATTCGTTCGGGGGCGCCATGGCGGACCGAAACATCAACCGGACGATCCTGTTCTCCCTCGCTGCCAGTTGCGTCTTCATGTTTGGCTTCTGGCTATTGCTGCCGTCCCCGCTCGCCATGCTGCTGATCACTTTCCTGATCCCAGCCACACTGATCGGCATTTCCCCCGCTATCCAGACCCATCTGATGGAAGTTGCCGGAGACGCCCAGACCCTGGCCGCGTCCCTGAACAACTCGGCCTTCAACATCGCCAATGCCGCAGGCACATGGCTGGGCGCTTTTCTGGTCAGTTCCGGGCTGGGGCTGGCCTCAATCGGCTGGGGATCGGCCCTTCTCTCCGCAGGTGGTTTCCTCGCCTATCTGATTACGATGGCACAGGCTCGGCTCTCCGCATCACGCTGAACAGCCGAATGCCCAAGGCGACAGAGCTAACCGTCAGCGCTGCCGCCATGCCAATCCATAGGCCTTCCGCACCCCAGTGTCCCTGGAAGGCCAACCACCCACCAAAAACCAGACCAATCAGGCCATAGTTCGAAACGGCAATCACCATCGGCCAGACCGTATCGCCACAGCCTCTCAAAGCGCCGCTAAAGACAACCTGAAGGCCGTCCACAATCTGGTAGATCCCGGCAATCTTCATCAGGGTGATGACAAGCGCAGCCGTTGCCGGATCAGGGGCGTGACCGGTGAAATACAGACTGACGATCTTTTCCGGCCAGATCAGCAGCAGTGCCGAAGACAGCACGGACCAGACCAGCACAATCCAGATGCCAGTCCAGGCAGCACGACGGCTCTGATCCATCCGCCCTGCCCCGCGCCAGTACGCTACGCGGACGTTCGTGGATTGGCCGATCGCCAGACACACCATGAACAGCAGCGCACTGACATTCACCGCAACCTGATGAGCCGCCAGACTCTGCGTTCCCAACTGCCCCGCCCGAAGACTGGTGATCTGGAACATCAGGATTTCAGCCGCAGCCCCCATCATCATGGGCAGACCGAGCTTCAGAAGTTCCTTCATGACCGGCCAGTGTACAGCCGCCGGCTTCATGACAGCCCGCACACGCGGATGCATCAGGCACAGACCCGTCAGGGCAAAGCTGATCGCCCAGCCCGTCAGCGTCGTGGCCGTTGCTGAGCCAAACAGTCCCATGGCGGGCAGACCGAACCAGCCATGAATCAACGCCGCATTCGTAATGCCATTACAGATCGCCATGGCCGGCATGATCCACAGCAGAAGCGTTTCCGCCCCAAGCGATGGAAGCGCCACACGCAACACACCGATCACAGCAAGATCCGGCAACAGCGACAGCAGCAGAATACGAATAAAGTGGCTGCCCTGCGTCACCACATCACTTGGTTCTGCAAGCCACGCGAACAGCGGCTGCACGAACCACAACAGCAAAGCACAGGGCACAAAGACCAGAAGCGCCAGAAGGAACGTTGCGCTCATCACGCTGCGCCCGTCATGGGAGTCCCGACCGTGATCTTCCGCACCCCGTCCATGAGACAAAAGCACGCCTGCGCCACCGAGAATGGTCTGGCACGTCACCATGGTGGTAAAGAAAAAGGTATTGGCCAAACCGCCAACCGCCACTTCCGCAACACCCAGACCGCCCAGAAGAATGGTGTCCGTCACGCCCATCGACATTTCGGAGAGCTGCGACAGGGCTAGCGGCAGGGCGACCCGCAGAAGGGCAAGAGCATGTCCGCGGGGAGAAGTATGATCTTTAAAGGTGCTACACATAAGTCTCCCTATCGCAGGGCAGATCATGCAGACAAGAGTAACAAAGCCTGTTGCACCAAAACGGCTGCTGGCGCATTGATCGCCTCTATGGCCGATCCCGTTCCTCACGTGCTCCGTCTGCACGACACCCACGCGCGCGAAAAGCGACAGTTCACACCACTCGATCCGCAGAACGTCCGGGTCTATTTCTGTGGTCCCACCGTCTATGACCGCGCCCATCTGGGCAATCTGCGCGCCATGATGTGCGCGGATATCCTCGTGCGGCTGCTGCGCGTCCTGTATCCGCAGGTCACCTACGCACGCAACGTCACGGAAGTGGACGACAAGATCACCGCGCGCGCCAGAGAGAACGGCGAAGACATTTCCGCCCTGACCGCCCGGACGACTGAAGCCTTTCATGAAGATTTGGCGTCACTGGGGATTCTGCCGCCTGATATCGAACCACGCGCCACGCATCATATTCCCGAAATGCTGGAAATGATCGGCCGCCTGATCGAAAACGGTCACGCCTATGAGGCCGAAGGGCACGTCCTATTTGCCGTCCGAAACTTCCCGTCTTATGGCGAACTCTCCGGTCGTTCGCTGGATGACATGATTGCGGGCGCCCGCGTCGAGGTTGCGCCCTATAAGCGTGATCCGGGCGATTTCGTGCTCTGGAAGCCGTCCACCCCGGATCAGCCCGGCTGGGACAGCCCTTATGGTCGCGGTCGCCCTGGCTGGCACATCGAATGCTCCGCCATGTCTCACCGGTATCTGGGCGAGAGCTTCGATATTCATGGCGGCGGCGACGACCTGCTGTTCCCGCATCATGAAAACGAGCGTGCGCAGTCCCTCTGCTGCTATCCGGGCAGCAAGTTCGCCACGCACTGGCTCCATAACGGCATGCTCCTCTCCAACGGGGAGAAAATGTCCAAGTCTCTGGGCAATTTCTTCACCATCCGGGAAGTTCTGGAAAAATCCCCAGCGGAACCGCTGCGCCTCCTGTATCTGGGCGCGCATTACCGTTCGACGCTGGATTTTACATGGGACAAGCTGGAAGAAGCGCGTCGTATTCTGGATCGCCTCTACCGCGCCCTTGAGCGTGGAGACGCGCAACAAGGAGCGAATGTTCCAGCAACCGTGCTGGATGCCCTGTGCGACGATCTGAACACACCGCTCGCCATCGCAGCTCTTCACCCGCTGGCAGACGCTGCCATGCAGGGCGATCAGGAAGCCGCATCCGGTCTTCTGGCTGCTGGAAAGCAGCTTGGTCTGTTTCAGGTCTCCCCGGCCGAATGGTTCCGCTCAGGCGTTGATGCGTCCGCCATCGAAGCGCTGATCGAGGAACGTCTGGCAGCCCGCAAAGCCCGTAACTTTGCGCGCGCGGATGAAATCCGGAACCAGCTTGCCGCAGACGGCATCACGCTGGAAGACGGCCCCGGCGGCACAACATGGCGGAAGGCATAATCCCATGACCGGACGTGATGGTGGTGCCGATCTGGAACCGATCGGCGAATTTGATCCCGTTGTCATTCTCGTGCGCCCGCATCTGGCCGAAAATATCGGCACGACTGCCCGCGCCATGGCAAATGGTGGCCTGTTCCATCTGCGCATTGTCGCGCCGCGGGACGGATGGCCGCAGGAACGCGCCTGGCCTGCCTCTTCCGGCGCCCATCGCATTCTCGACAACGCGCAGGTCTTCGAAACAGTCGATGACGCCGTGGCCGACCTGCACCGCGTCTTCGCGACATGCCCCCGGCCCCGCCATGTCGTGAAGCCTGTCATGACGGCGCGCGGCGCGGCTGCGGAACTCCGTGTCGCTTCTACGCGCGGCCTGCGCACCGGTATCCTGTTTGGGCCGGAACGTGCCGGCCTCGACGTCGAAGACATGGCCCGCGCCGATACGCTGGTGCGTTACCCACTCAATCCGAAGTTCATGTCCCTCAACCTCGCCCAGGCCGTGCTGGTCATGGCCTATGAGTGGTACCTGACCGAAGACATGACGCCCCCGCGTGATCTCATGACCAATGAGACGCATGTGGCCACCAAGGGCGAGCTGGAAAACTTCATGTCCCATCTGCTGCGGGAACTTGATGACTGTGGCTTCCTGCGCAACGAACAGAAGAAACCGGGCATGATCCGCAATCTGCGGCATTTCTTCACACGGGGCGAAGTCACCGAACAGGAACTTCGCACTCTTCATGGTGTGGTCAGTGAGCTGGTCAGCGCCAGAAAGGCGAGACGGTAAAACCATGATCCACTGGCGACACAGGCACCGGATGCATCCACGGCCTGAGGCGCTGGTGGTGGAAACGGCCAACCGCATCCGGGCACATGTTCTGGAAGAAAATGGCCGGGGCGACATTATCCGTACCGGTCTGAAAGACGGTTCCTTCGCAGACCTCTACCATCACCTGATGACCATGACATGGGGGACGTTCTTCTGGGCGTCCCTCCTTTTATATCTGGTTATCAACGTTGCTTTTGCAGCGCTCTATTACATGATCCCAGGCAGCGTCAGCGGCGTCCCGCATGGGAATTTTCTTGATGATGTATTCTTCAGCGTCCAGACAATCTCGACGGTTGGATACGGGACAATGGCCCCCGTGGGACGCCTGACCAATACCATTGTCTCGTTTGAAGTGCTCGCCGGGATGATGCTCAATGCTCTCGCAACAGGGCTGGTCTTCGCCCGCTTCTCGCGTCCCAGAGCCCGTATCCTATTCAGCCATGTCGCCGTCGTGTCCTACGATGATCTGATCCCGACACTGACCATCCGCATCGCCAACCGTCGCCGCACGCTGATCCTGTCCGCCAATATCGAGATGACCCTGACGCGTCTGATGCCGGACGATCACGGTCGACTTGTGCGCCGCTTCGACCGATTGGCTCTGATCCAGTCACACATGCCGATTTTCCGGATCAGCCTGAACGCCACACACATGATTGATGAAACGAGCCCGCTTTACGGCCTGTCAGCAGAAACCCTGATTGGCCAGAATGCGGAAATCATCATCACGATGGATGGGACAGACGAAATCTCTTCCCAGACTCTCTTCGCACGACATGCCTACGAGATCGGCCATGTGAAACACGGATACCGTTTCTCGGACATGATCCATCACCGCCCGGATGGCAGGGTCGAGGTCGACTTCACCCGGTTCCACACAACCGAACACGGGGACCACGAGCCGATTGATCCGTCCACAGCGCATGAAAGGCACCATCACCATGTCTGACACCCAGCACAGCTTCGGAAAAAACGGCCTGACGGCAACGGTTTCCGCCCATGGCGCAGAGCTGACCTCCCTGCGAATCACTTCAGGGCAGGACCTTCTCTGGAACGCGGGGCCAGCCTGGAAACGCCATTCCCCCGTTCTGTTTCCCATCGTTGGGAAGCCGCCGGAAGATACGACGCTGAATGGCCAGCCCGTTACCCTGACCCAGCATGGCTTTGCCCGTGACATGACATTCCGCTGGCTCGAACGGACAGAAACCGGCTGTGTTCTGGAGCTGGAAGATACACCCGAGACATGGCAGCTCTTCCCGGCGGCTTTTCGACTACATCTTGTTTACCGGATGGAAGAAACCGGCCTGCATGTCGGATATGTTCTGACGAACCCCGCGGAAGACAGAACGCTGCACGCTGCTCTGGGCGCGCATCCCGCTTTCATGTGGCCTGTGAAACCAGACGCAGGACGTGATGCTCACCGCCTCACATTTGAAGCCGATGAAGTGGACCATATCCGGCGCATCAGCCCGGAGGGACTGCTTCCGGAGGCAGTCGCGTCCCCAATCCATGACCGGATCCTTCCGTTACAGGACAGCTTGTTCGAAGCTGATGCCATCATCATGCTGGATGCCCACAGCAAGGCCGTCGATTTCACAGGCCCGGACGGCAGCGGCCTGCGCGTCCGCTGGGACGGGTTCAGGGATCTTGGCATCTGGACCAAGCCAGGCGCGGGTTTCCTGTGCATCGAACCTTGGTACGGCTACGCCACACCCGTTGGATTCAGCGGCGATTTTTCGGAAAAGCCGGGCCTGCTGCATCTACAGCCCGGCGAAAGCTGGGAAGCTTTCTGGAGTGTCGAGCCAATCTAAGGCTCGACATGGGGAATGCCCCCATCAAAGGGCATTCCCATCCTGAATCAGGCGCCGATTGCGTCCTGAAGACGTGACACCGTCCGCGCATGGCCCATCAGGCCCAGCAGCACATGCAGTTCCGGTCCGTTATCCTCACCCGTCAGCGCCAGACGGAGCGGCATAAACAGGGTCTTTCCCTTACGGCCAGACTTTTCCTTCAACGCTGTCGTCCAGTCCTTCCAGGTGTCATCCCCCCAAGGCTCGGCAGGTAGCGTTTCAAGTGCCTGCGTCAGGAACTCACGGTCTTCCGGCTGTGATGGCGGAACAATCGTTCCCTGCGTCACATCCCACCAATGCGGGATTTCTGCCGTCAGATCGACATTACCACGCACCGCATTCCAGAATTCTTCCGTCGCCTCGGCTGGAAGGTGCTCCTTCGCTACCGAGAACGGCAGGTTGTGCAGAGCCTTGCGGTTCAGAGCCAGAAGCTGGCGCATATCGAACCGCGCCGCAGACTTGGAAACGTGGGAGATTTCGTATGCCGCGATGGCCTCTTCCATCGTCATGACTTCCGGGTCATCGGATGTCCCTACGCGTGCCAGATACGACACGATGGACATCGGCTCGATCCCATCCTGACGAAGCGACTTCAGACCCAGCGCATCAAAACGCTTGGACAGCTTCCCGCCATCAGAATCCAGCAGCAGCGGCAAATGCGCGAACGTAAAGCGATCCGGCTTTGCACCCAATGCTTCGGCAATGTCGATCTGGACACCCGTGTTCGTCACATGGTCTTCGCCGCGGACAATATGCGTGATGCCCATTTCCAGATCATCAACAACCGAGGCCAGCGTGTAGAGGATCGTGCCATCCGCGCGGATCAGAACCGGATCAGAAATCGCCGTCAGCTTGACGGAGCAATCGTCCATGACGAGATCCTGCCACTTGCGGCTGCCATCCGTCAGCTTAAAGCGCCAGTGTGGTGTCTTGCCGTTGGCTTCCGCCCGCGCCCGCTGGTCAGGCGTCAGCTTCAGCATGGCACGATCATAGATCGGAGCCTTCCCAGCCCGGATGCGCATCTCGCGCTTGGCGTTCAGTTCGTACTCAGTCTCAAAGCACGGATACAGCCGACCAGAGGCTTTCAGCTTGTCAATCGCCGCTGCATACCGCTCCATCCGCGAGGACTGACGGGCCTCTTCGTCCCAGTCCAGCCCAAGCCATGCAAGATCCTTGCGGATTGCATCCTCATACTCAGGCTTGCTCCGTGCGACGTCCGTATCGTCGATACGCAGCAGGAACTTGCCGCCATGACGACGGGCAAACAGGAAGTTGGCCACAGCCTGACGGGCATTGCCAACGTGAAGATAGCCCGTAGGCGAAGGGGCGAAGCGCAGTTTCATGCCGCCTTAATGCCGCATGATCGCGCGTGATACCAGATGCTTGAAAGCCCTTCCCCGTGACAGGCTCCCGGCCCCACAAAAACGGCCTGCGTTTCAAATAAAACCTGCCCATCATCATGATATAACGTAGCAGCGGGACGAAATACTTCGGGTTTCACCACATCGAAAAAAGAAACGTTTTTTCGTTCAGTCCGATCTGCTGTAAAGAATACAGGAACAGACCCTCACGACTGATACTTTCTTCTCCCAATCAAAGTGATGATCCGATTTTTGATTTCAGAGGATTCTTGATGAAAAAACTTCTCATTCCGGCGATTCTGGTCATCGGGCTCATCATCCTGATGGGGTCGAACTACAATCGCTTCATGGGTGCAGACCAGCGCGTTCAGGAACAGATGGGCCAGCTTCAGAACGAAGTGCAGCGCCAGTCGGACCTGATTCCCAACCTGGTCAACACGGTCAAAGGCTATGCCACACATGAGCATGACACCCTGACCGACTATGCCGCCGCTCGATCCGGTGAAACGCCGCTGAACCGCATTGACCCACGTTCGGTCAGTGATGAAGCCCTCCAGAAGAAAATTCTGGATGCCCAGACGCGCAACGCTCAGGAAATCAAAGCCATCACTGCCGTTGCCGAGCAGTCTCCGCAGATTCAGGCAAACCAGAACTTCTCAAGCCTGATGGTGCAGCTTGAAGGCACACAGAACCGCATCACCGTGGCCCGCCAGCGTCTTCAGCAGGCCATTCTGTCCTACAACCAGACAGTCATGCACTTCCCCGGCAACCTGCTCGCCGGCGTGATGGGCTATCACCAGCGCGTCTATTACGAAGCCTCACCGGCTGCCCAGACGCCGCCCGTCGTCGATTTTTCAAAACACTGATTTGACAGAAGACCATGCAGACTGTGCTGACCATGACCCGTCCGCTGCTCACGCGCATTCTGCATCCTGTGTTCTGTTCGCTCGCCCTGCTGTGCCTTCCCTTGACTGGCACAGCAGAAGCAGCCCCTCTGACCCAGCTTGTCACTGATCCGAACAATGCCCTGTCAGACGCGGAGCGCGACCAACTGGTCGAGAAACTCACGACCCTCCGCGAAACACTCCCGAGCCACCCGCACATTCTGATCGATCTTCCCGACCATGTGGATGATATCGACCAGTATGCCAATGAAACCTTCCACGCTTCCGGCATCGGCCAGAAAGGGCAGGACAACGGTCTGCTGATCGTCCTGGATATTCCAGACACACAGTCCCGTATTGAGGTCGGATATGGCTTTGAAGGAGATCTCACCGATCTTCAGACGCATACCATCCTTGTTGCTGCGCGACCCGACCTGAAAGCCGGACACTATGCTGCCGCGCTGAACGGCATGGTCGACGCCATTGGTGAAACCCTTCGCAAGAGCGACACCACGGTACAGGAGACAGCAGCGCCTGGCGAAGCCGTCTCCTTTTCCAGCACGGACATGCTTCTTGGCGGTGGTGGACTGCTACTGTTCCTTGTCGGAACCATCTTCACGATCCGCGCGCAACGCCGAGCGAGCCGGGGCGAGCCTCTGTCCGGACTGGACCGCTTTCTTATCAGTGTTCCGTGGGATGTTCTTTTGAACCTCCTTATCAATATTCTCTCCGCCGCCGCCCGTAATAACTCTCGCGGAAGCGGCAACTCCGGGAACAGGAACAGCTACAGATCCGGCGGGGGCGATTCCGGCGGGGGTGGCTCGAAGGACAAGTGGTAACAGTCATTCCGGCATAGGATCGTCCCCGTCAGAACCTTGCCTTAATCTGTTTCCCTCCTAGGTGACCTCAGAACGCTTCAACACTTTGTAAAGAAGATCTGAGAGCCTTGCAGAATTCTCAACCCGTCGCGGCAACGCTGACCAGTGCCTCTGTTTTCCTTGTCGCGACACTGGATGAAACTCTTTCCGATGGCACGCAGATCCGCGAGCTGCTCGGAGACATGTCTTCGCTGGTTCGGGGCGTCGGTTTTCGTATTCCTGATGGACGTCTGTCCTGCGTCACGGGCATTGGCGCAGACGCATGGACGCGGCTTTTCGGCACGCCTATGCCCAAGGATCTTCACCCGTTCGAGGCCATTAGCGGCGTTCATGACGCCCCCTCCACGCCCGGCGACATGCTGTTCCATATCCGTGCCGCGCTCATGGATCTGTGCTTTGAAATGGCCGCCACGATCGCGTCCAGACTGGAAGGCGCAGGGAAAATCATCGATGAGGTTCATGGCTTCAAATATTTCGATGAGCGTGACCTGCTCGGCTTTGTGGACGGAACTGAAAACCCTTCCGGTCAGGCGGCGCTCGACTGCACACTGATTGGCGATGAAGACCCGGATTTTGCGGGTGGCAGCTACGTCATCATCCAGAAATACCTGCATGATCTGAAGAAATGGAACGCCATTCCAACGGAAGTTCAGGAGCACATCATTGGTCGCAAAAAGCTTTCGGATATCGAACTGCGCGAAGCCGACAAGCCCAGCTACGCCCATAACGTTCTGACCAACATTGAAGAGAACGGCGAGCAGCTTCAGATCTTGCGTGACAACATGCCGTTCGGCGAAGTCGGCAAGGGTGAATACGGCACGTATTTCATCGGATACGCCAAATCCCCGTCCCGTATCGAACAGATGCTCCGCAACATGTTCATCGGAAAGCCGGCCGGCAATTACGATCGCATTCTGGATGTCAGCCGCGCCGTCACTGGCAATCTTTTCTTCATTCCAACAGCGGATTTTCTGGATAACGCTCCGGACATGCCTGCCCCTTCGGCTGAACAGTCCCCTGCTCCACCTCAGGCCGCTCCAGTCTCAAAACCGTCCGGCTCACTGGGTATCGGTTCGTTGAAAGAGGATCACTGAAATGAACAATCTTCACCGTCATCTCGCCCCGATTTCAACCGCTGCCTGGGCGCAGATCGAGGACGAAGCCTCCCGCACGTTGCGCCGCCATCTGGCTGGCCGCCGCATCGTGGATACATCCGAACCCAAAGGCGAAAAATTCTCGGCCGTTGAGACGGGTCGCATGATCGGCATCGAGGCTCCAAACGACGGGGTCAGTGCGTCCCTGCGTCAGGTTCTTCCCGTTGTCGAACTCCGCGTCCCTTTCACGCTTTCGCGTGCTGAGATTGATGCTGTGGACAGAGGGTCAGAAGATTCCGACTGGCAGCCCGTCAAGGATGCAGCCCAGAAAATCGCGTTCGCGGAAGACCGTGCCATTTTCAACGGCTACGCCGCGGCTGGCATCAAGGGTATCCGCGAAGCAACGTCCAACACGGTCTTGGCCCTTCCGGCAAGCATTCAGGACTACTCCCACGTCATCGCAGATGCCCTGAACGAACTTCGTCTGGCTGGCGTCAACGGCCCTTATTCGATCGTGCTCGGCGCCAGGGCCTATCAGGCCGTCAGCGGCGGCGATGATGACGGGTACCCGATCCGCAGGCATCTTGAGAGCATGATTGACGGCAAGATCATCTGGGCTCCGGCCATTGAAGGCGCGTTTGTTGTCACAACGCGTGGCGGTGATCTGGCACTCGATATCGGACAGGATTTTTCGATCGGCTATCTGGGTCATACTGCCGAGACGGTCGAGCTCTACATTCAGGAAAGCTTCACCTTCCGCGTGCTGACCAGTGAAGCCACCGTTGCCATCAACCCGGCCTAATCTTTCCGAAAAAACGCCTGTTACAAAAAAGGCCTCTCCGGGATTGGAGAGGCCTTTTTCATCAGAAGTCCGGAAAGCTTTACCGTCCGATATCGCGCAGACGATAACCATGATTGAGGCGGTTTTCGATCGTCTCCAGAGAAACGCCCTTCGTCTCCGGTACGAACAGCAGTGTGACGATGATGAACAGGGCGTTCAAACCGGCATACAGCCAGAACGTGTTCGAAGAGCCGAGCGTGCTCAGCAGGCCAAGGAACGTGGCGCCGACAATGATGTTCGTTCCCCAGTTGGTCACGGTTGAGCAGGTGATTCCGAAATCACGGCCCTGAAGAGGCTGCACTTCCGCACACAGGATCCAGATCAGCGGACCAGCGGAGAAGGCAAAGCCAGCGATGAAGCAAAGCAGAACCGAAATTGCGAGGTAATGCGTCAGAGAGCTTGCATGATCGCCCATCCCCATCAGCATGGCCAGAATCCCGAGCCCGGCAGCCATGATGGCAAATCCGGCGATCAGCATCGGGCGACGGCCCCAGCGATCAGCGAAGGCAATGGCGATGAAGGTCGCAAGGCAGTTCACCAGACCGACAGTTGCCGTTCCCCACATCTGCCCGTCCTGACCAAACCCGACTTCCGCAAAAATCCGCGGAGCGTAGTACATGACCACGTTGATGCCCGTGAACTGCTGCACAACCTGCAGACCAATCCCCAACATGACGGAGCGGCGAAAGTTCAGGTTTTCAAGAAACATGGCCAGACCACGCTGCTTGGCCTGCGAATTCAGCTGATCCCGAATCCCCTGAATTTCTGCATGAGCATGCTGATGGCTATGCCGCAGCGTGCTGAGCGTCTTCAGGGCCTCTTCATCCCGGCCGCGTAGCATAAGCCAGCGTGGGCTATCCGGCAGAAACAGAGAGCCGATCAGGAACAGGGCGCCCGGAACACCGACAATGCCCAGCATCCAGCGCCATGAGCCGCTATAAGACAGGACGGCATTGGACACGAACGCCAGAAGAATGCCCGTGGTGATCATCAGCTGATACATCGAAATCAGGCTGCCGCGACGGCTCTCATCAGCAATTTCGGAAATGTAGAGCGGCGCGACAAAGCTGGCGATACCGATTGCCAGACCAAGAATGGCGCGCCCGATGATCAGGATTGCTACCGAGTGAGCAACGGCGCACAGAATGGCCCCGACGACAAACATGGCTGCACTGTAGGTCAACGATTTGCGACGCCCCAGCGCATAGGACATTCGCCCTGCCAGCAGAGCGCCAACCGTCGCTCCGACCATCATGGACGACACAATCCAGGATAGTTCGAAGTCAGATGCCTGAAACTCGGCCTTGATAAAGCCCAGAGCACCGGAGATCACACCGATATCCAGACCGAACATCAGCCCTGCAATGGCTGCCAGCGCAACAGCCAGCATCATACGCCCTACCATGGGAGGGCGTGCGGCAACGGGCTGAGCGTGAAGTGTTGCATCACTCATGAAAAGAACTCCGGCACCCGCGCAGGATATGCCGCTGAAAGGAGAGAACAGCACCATCGTCATGCGACGACTGGTTCATTCGCTCCATATATAACATTATAAAAGTTACATCATCATACTTTTATGTGATTTGTGAGATTTCCGTGACCGAAAATCAGAGTACGCCCGGTGGTTCGTCATCGTAACGTCCATTTAGGTCATCCCAGGAGCAGTTTTCCCGAAACCCTGGGAAAGAAAAAACGCAACTTTTTGACAAGACAGACAGTTATGTCCCGGACTGACACATTCAGAAGAAGGACATGCCAGCATGACCAACAACCGCAAATCCACGTTCGCCCGCCTGATGCTCGTTTCTGCTCTGCTGACGGGAACAGCTGTTTCCCTGTCCGCCTGCAACACGACCCGTGGCGCTGGGCAGGACGTCAGCGCCGTAGGCCATGCAACGTCCAACGCCGCTACGGATGCACAGCATGGCATCTCCAATGCCACCGGTGCGTCCACGCACTGAAGACATCCTTCAGAATTGTCGAAAAAAGCCCGTTTCCGTCAGGGAGGCGGGCTTTTTTTATGCGTTACACCAGTTCCATGGTCCGAACATCAATCATGCCAAGGTCGGTGATCTTGAGATGAGGAATGACCGGCAAAGGCAGGAAAGCCAGTTGCAGGAACGGCTCTTCCAGAGACACACCCATCTCCTTTGAGGCCTTGCGTAGAACGATCAGGTCGTCCCGTACCTGCTCAAAGGACGCATCACTCATCAGGCCAGCCACCGGCAATCGTAGCTCAGCAATAACCTGCCCATCGCGGACTGCGACAAAACCACCCCCCGTTTCTTCCAAGCGGTTTACGGCAACAGCCATATCGGTGTCATTGGTGCCCACAACGCAGATATTATGGCTGTCATGCCCAACGGAAGACGCCAGTGCACCATGCCTAAGACCAAACCCCTTCACGAAGCCGCGTCCGATATTGTCGTTGTGTCCGTGACGCGCAACGACACAGACCTTCGCAACATCCGCAGCCACGTCGGGCAGAACCTGGCTATTGGCTTCCGGCAGAGTGAGCCGCAGATATTCCGTAATGATCTGCCCCGGAATAATGCCCATCACAGGGCGATCCACGCCAGAGCCGTGAATTTCCATATCCGTAGGCGTCACCGCACCGGGAAGCTTCACGCTTCCAAGACCGACCGGGGGGATAACGTCACGCTGTGCGAACAGATCGTCGCTGACCAGACGTCCAGCGGAGATCACATCCGAGACCAGGCATTTCTCCAGATCATCAAGCAGCACAATATCCGCCCGCTTGCCTGGCGCGATCTGCCCACGATCCCGCAGCCCGAACGCGTTGGCGGCAGAAAGCGACGCAGCGCGATAGGCCGCCAGCGGCTCAACGCCAAGTTCGATCGCCCGGCGGATCAGAAAGTCCAGATGCCCTTCATGCGCGATTTCGAGCGGGTTCCGGTCATCCGTGCAGAATGCGAAGAACGGAGACGTTGCCACATTCAATAAAGGAACCAGAGCTTCCAGATCCTTGCAGACCGATCCTTCACGGATCAGAACCGTCATCCCTTTGCGAACTTTTTCCAGAGCTTCCGCAGCAGCCGTTGCTTCGTGATCCGTGGAAATGCCTGCCGCGAGATATCCGTTCAGGGCTTTGCCGCGCATCAACGGCGCATGACCGTCGATATGGCCACCCGCAAAAGCCGCCAGCTTGTCCAGACATCCCGGATCACCATTCAGCACACCCGGAATATTCATGAATTCTGCAAGCCCGATGACCTTCGGATGATCGCGATAGGCCACCAGATCGGCGGCATCCAGTGTTGCACCGGATGTTTCCATCGGCGTTGCCGGAACACAGCTCGACAGATTGACCCGCAGATCCATCACCGTTCGTTCTGCGGATGCCAGAAAGTAGTCGAAAGCCGCACGTCCCAGCACATTGGCCATTTCATGCGGATCGCAAATGGCTGTCGTCACACCATGAGGCAGCACACAACGGTCAAACTCAAAGGGCGTGACGAGGGATGACTCAACATGCAGATGCGTGTCGATAAAGCCGGGAACAGCAGTGCGCCCCTCACCCTCAATCGTGACACGCCCCTCATAGTCACCATAGGTCCCGACAATCCGGTCTCCACAGATTGCGATATCTGTCGGAACAAGCTCACCCGTCACAAGATCGAACAGGCGGACATTCCGGATCACCAGATCGGCTGGTTCACGCCCCTGACCCTGAGCCACCCGGCGCTGGATTGCGTTCTGCATTTTCAAAATCTCCGAACGTCAGCAGTGACCACTTATAGCGCGCAGATCCCTCCGCACTCAAAGCAAGCTTTCCAACCCTATTTTGTTGCGGAAATATCACGATTTTTTATGTCTTAATGTTTCATGTGTCAGACTGTTGATGATTGTGACGAAGCATGGTTTTTGCCTCTCGCTTATTTCACTATCCGAGAAAGACCATCTTCCTGATGCGCCTTGCACTCCTGCTTTCCACGTCCGCGCTTATTGCTCTGGGGACCGCCCCTTCGCTGGCGGCCACCGCTCCGTCAGCACCAGATCACAAACCAGCCCGCCATCAGGAAGCTGCTGCTGCACCGTCCATGATGGGCAATACCGCACCGACGGATGAAGCTCATGAAGAGCATGTCGCGGTCAGTGGGCATCGCAAGTATTTCGACGGCGTTACACGCCGTGACGTTGGCGGCGGCCTGATGCAGAAGCAGGATGCGGCAAAGTCCGTCTCCAGCGTGTCTCGCGACTTCATTGAAAAGCAGGCTCCGGGTCAGGACCCGATGCAGCTCATCTCCCTGCTTCCGGGCGCAAACGTGTCGTCTTCAGATCCGGCAGGCCTCACAGGAAGCCACATGAGCTCCCGTGGCCTCGATCAGACGCAGATGGGCTTTACGCTCGAAGGCTTCCCGATCAACGACGTCGGCTCCTTCCAAACATATTCCCAGGAAATCGTGGATTCAGAGAACCTTCAGAAGGTCAATCTTGCTCAGGGTTCTGCGGATCTGGACAGCCCGCATCTGAGCGCCACGGGTGGTGTGGTCGACATGTACATGATCGATCCGAAGATGAAGGCTGGAGGCGCATTCGACATGTCCTACGGGTCTTATGACTATACCCGTGGCTTCCTGCGCCTCGACACTGGCAAGATTGGCCACACGAACCTGCGTGCCTATTTCTCCGGTTCCTATGCAACGGAAGATGCCGTCCACAGTGAAGCGACGAACCGTAAGCTGCATGCGGAAGGCAAGATCGTGAATGACTGGGGCGACGGCAACCGCGTCTCTCTCGCGATCGTGGGCAACCGCCTTTACAACTACCTGAACCGCTCCGTGAACATGGCGTCCTGGGACGAATACGGGTTGGGCGTGAAGGACAAATATGTGGCCTCCTGCTCGGCTGGTGCAACCTGCACACGCCCGAATGGCACCTCGTTCAAGAACAACACCACGGCCACGATTTCCAACACCGTCTATAACGGCGTGTACAAGGACCCGACAGGCCAGACCACGAAGAGCGATGCGGACTATTACAAGTTCCATCAGAACCCGTTCACCAACATCTACGTCAGTGCACCGTCCACCTTCAAGTTGACGGACCACCTGACACTGACGGAAACGCCGTACTTCTGGTACGGCAGCGGCAGTGGCGGCGGAGCGTACACCGTTCCTACGAGCTACGGCGCGACAAGCATGGGCGGCACACTTGAAGGCAAGACCGTTGCCAAGGGCAGCCTGCTGTATGAACCGTCCATCACCACAACCTATCGTCCGGGTGCCGTCACGAAGCTGACGCTGACCACGGGCGTAAACCGCCTCATGGTCGGCTACTGGTTCGAATATTCCAAGCAGATCCAGAGCGGCCCTGCTACGGGCATTGGCGCGGATGGAACGCCCTGGAGCGTTTGGGGACAGGCCGCCAACTACGTCTTTGATAATGGGCAGACCTATCAGTACCGCTCCAACCTGACGCAGACCCGTGTGCATACGATGTTCATCGGTGACAGCCTGTCGCTGCTGAACAACAAGCTCACGATCGAAGGCGGCCTGAAATACGCCATTGTCACCCGTGATGCACACAACATGCTGCCGAACACATCCACGGGTCCGTATATCAACAAGACGTATTACGAACCGCTACCGACAGCTTCCGTCCGCTATCAGATCAACCCGGAAAACCAGATCTTCATCTCCGGTGCGACCAACTTCCGGATGCCGACGAACTACGCCCTTTTCGATGCGGGCACCTATTATTCCGTGAAAGCGCCCAACCAGGCCAGCAGCGGCTATGCCACGCGCGGGACATCCAACCTCAATCCAGAAATTTCCATCTCGGAAGAAGCCGGCTGGCGTTACACGGGATCGACCATCATGGGGTCCATCACGTACTTCCATTACAATTTTACGAACCGCTTCTTCTCTCAGAGCGAATGCACGGATGATGCGTGCTCGAACTATTACAGCAACAACATCAATGCTGGCGGTCAGAGCACAAATGGTGTGGATGCCGAAATCGGTACACGGCCGATCTTCTACCATCTGCGCCCATATGTGTCCTTCGAGTATGTCGATGCCCGTACGACCAGCAACCTGCTCGGCGGCAGCGGCAGCTCCACAGACTACCTGCACACCAAGGGTAAATTCGCACCTGAAACACCTAAATATCAGGTCGCATTCAACCTTGATTACGATGATGGCAGCCTCTTCGGCGCGTACAACCTGAAATACGTTGCCAAGCAGTATTCGACCTTCATGAACGATGAAGCCGTTCCGTCCTATGTCCGCATGAACCTGACGGTCGGTTATCGCTTCCACAATGTCGGTTTCCTGCAGAGCCCGAACATCAAGCTCAACATCAGCAACATCACCAACAAGCACTATCTCGGCTTCCCGCTGAGCGTACAGACAAACGCGACCACCATGAAGGGCATTTTCGGCAATACGGTCAAAGGCACAGCCCCGACCTACGCCATCGCGGCTCCCTTCGCCGCAACCGGTTCCATCAGCTCCGGTTTCTGAAACAGTCCTGCCTGAGGCCGATCAACCTGCGGCCTCAGAACCTTGCTCAGGTGCAAGTGCCTGACAAACGACCCGGCTCGTGGCAATCAGACAGCCATGAGCCGTTTCCCTACGCCCCCTTCCGTCGCCATTATCGGCGCAGGCCCTGCCGGGCTGTTCGCCGCCGAATATCTTTCCGCCCACGGATGCCGTGTCGAGATCTTCGAGCAGATGCCGAGCGTTGGGCGTAAATTGCTTATGGCGGGCCGAAGTGGCCTGAATCTGACACATTCCGAACCTCTGGAACGCTTCCTGACGCGATATGGCGCGGCTCAGAACTGGCTTTCTCCAGCCCTACAGGCTTTCCCACCAGAGGCCCTTCGCGACTGGGCAGAAGACCTTGGCCAACCCTGTTTCAACGGCACCTCAGGGCGCGTCTTTCCCAAAAGCATGAAGGCCTCCCCGCTCCTGCGAGCATGGCTGGCCCGTCTGGCAGAACAGGACGTCGTCATCAGGACCCGCCATCGCTTCACGGGCTGGGACGGCAAGGCACTTTGCTTTGAGACACCAGAAGGCCCTGTCACTTTCAGCCCAGACGCCGTTATTCTGGCCATGGGTGGCGCAAGCTGGTCCCGGTTAGGATCGGACGGAAAATGGGCTGACCTCCTTGCTGCGGAAACGGCACCCTTTGCCCCTGCCAACTGTGGATTTACGCCCGACTGGTCAGACGATTTTCTACGCAGACACGAAGGCAACATCCTTCATTCAGTCGGCCTGTCCTTCGAGAACGAGAAAACCCGCGGAGCCCTGACAATCACTGCGCGTGGCCTGGAAGGGTCTGCCCTCTACGCACTCTCCGCACGCTTGCGAGAAGCGATCGCCAGAGACGACAGCGCGACCATCCTGCTGGACCTGCGCCCAACCCTTTCTGAAGACGCGGCCCTGAAACAACTGCAGGCCCAGCGCCCAAGGGAAAGCCTGTCCAACCGTCTGCGAAAGGCGTTTGCGCTGGACAGCACAGCCCGCGAACTCCTGCGCGATGCAACAACACCCAAAGACGCCACACCGCGTCAACTGACACACACCCTCAAGGCGCTTCCCATTACCCTGACGGGAACGGACACCCTGGATCGCGCGATTTCTACGGCGGGCGGATTACGTCAGGATGCGCTGGACGAGCATTTCATGATCCGCTCCAGACCGGGCGTTTTCGCCGCAGGAGAAATGCTGGACTGGGAGGCGCCAACTGGGGGCTATCTCCTGCAGGGATGTTTTTCCACCGGTCTTGCTGCCGCAAAGGGCGTCCTTGGGTGGCTAGAATCGTCAGTTTCGGGTATCCGCTGACACCATGACATCCATCGTTCTCGGACAGGGCCGCGACGGCTCAGACACCTGCATTGATTTGCCGGAACTGCTGGCTACGCGCCTGCTGGTTCAAGGCAACTCCGGCTCGGGCAAATCCCATCTTCTGCGCCGCCTGCTGGAACAGACCGCAACACTCGTCCAGCAGATCATGATCGATCCAGAAGGCGACTTCGTCACTCTGGCGGAGCGCTATGGTCATCTGGTGATCGATGTTGAAGACCAGTCTGAATCCAGCCTTCGTGCTGCTGGCGAACGTGTCAGAGCCCATCGTGCATCGGTTGTCCTCAATCTGGAGCAGGTGGAAGCCGAGATGCAGCTGCGTGCGGCTGGGGCGTTTCTCAACGGCATGTTCGAAGCCCCCCGCGCGCACTGGTATCCGGCCCTCGTCGTCGTGGATGAAGCGCAGCTTTTCGCCCCTGTCGCAGGCGGGGACACATCCGACGAAGCCAGGCGCCTCTCGCTGGGTGCCATGACGCACCTCATGTGCCGTGGCCGTAAGCGTGGTCTGGCAGGCGTCATCGCCACGCAGCGTCTGGCCAAGCTGGCGAAGAACGTTGCAGCCGAAGCATCGAACTTCCTGATGGGCCGAACCTTTCTGGATATCGACATGGCCCGCGCTGCCGATCTTCTGGGCATGGAACGCCGTGCCGCAGAGTCTTTCCGGGATCTGGCGCGCGGACAGTTCATGGCGCTCGGCCCGGCACTGTCCCGACGCCCGAAGCTCCTGACGATCGGACCGGTGGAAACAGCAAGCCACAACACGGGGCCGGTTCTGGTACCGCTCCAACCCATGGATGCCGAGGACCTGCGGGACATTATCCTCGAACCCGTCCACGAATTCTCGCCACGCCCGCGCCGCGAAACACGACCACCGCCGCCTGATCTTCTCGCGCAGCTCGACGCGTATGGCGCTACACGAGAGGCTGCCGAAGAACCTGCTGCAACGGCTGACATCACCGAGATTGATCCTGCCCAGATCTGGGACATGGTTGCTGGCGTCGCGTCTGAAGACGGCGCGGACTACAAGCCGCTCGCCACCCTGTATCAGGACTTTCAGCTCCGGGCCCGCATTCAGGGTCTGTCGCGGAATATTCTGGATCTCGGGCGCTTCCAGCGCATCCTAGCTACGATCCGCGCGGGTCTGGACCGGGAGCGCGCAGAAAGCGAGGACTGGCAGAAAGCCGAAGCCATTGCAGCGTCCCTTCCGGAGGACGTTCAAGGCGTCTTTCTCTTGCTGGCGCGCACCGCCCTCGATTCGGAGACCTGCCCGGACGATGATGCTTTAGCGCGCGCATACGGGACCCATTCGCTGGGCCGTGCCCGCCGCCAACTGGCTTATCTTGAAGAAAGAGAAGTCATAGTGTTGCAGGAGACCCCGTTCGGGCGTCGCGTCGCGATCGTGGGCCTAGGCTGGCAAACGGCGTCATAAAACTGTCACCCGAGCTTCACACTAGGTTCACACACACCTCAGAGTATTGCGCTTAGTTTCCGCCCGTTTCGATTCTGGCTCGTTACGGGAAGACCACCATGCCTTCAAAATCCAAGCGCAACAAAGGGTTGCTCTTTCTTTTCTGTTCTCCGTTAGCAGTGTGCATGGCTCTGCCGTCTGCTCAGGGTGCTGATACGTCCAAGAGCGCCAAGAAACATACGGCCGCTCACAAGGCAGCTTCTGTTTCGGGCGGTTCTGAGCAGCTGGTCATCACGGCCAAACGGACCCGCTCCGAACAGACACTGGGTCGCGTTCAGATCCAGCGTATCCTGCCGGGTATCAACCCCATCAAGTCACTCCAGATCCTGCCGGGCGTTGTGTTCAACAATGCGGATCCCTGGGGCAACAACGAGCAGAACTCTTCCCTGTACGTGCATGGTTTCAACCAGAACCAGCTTGGCTACACGCTGGATGGCATTCCCCTCGGTGATCAGGCTTACGGTAACTATAACGGCCTGTCCCCGCAGCGCGCCGCCATCAGTGAGAACATCGGGTCAGCGTCCATTGCGACGGGTGCCGGTGGCCTAGGCACAGCGTCCACATCCAACCTTGGCGGTACACTCGAATTCACCACACAGGACCCGCTGCGCAAGCGTGGTGCCCAGATCGAACAGGTTTTTGGCAGCTGGTCCACGTTCCGCACCTTCGCCCGTCTCGACACGGGTGAATTCGGAAACGGCAACTCTGCCTATGTCTCGTTCGCCCGTCAGGATGCCCGCGCGTGGGACTTTGCCGGTCATCAGGGTGGCTATCAGGTCAACGCCAAGTTCGTGCACAATGGCGCACATGATCATTTCTCGGCTTTCTTTGACTGGTCCCAGAAGGTTGAACCGAACGAAGACAGCATCACGCTCCCGCAGGGCTACGGAACCTATGTCCGCCCCTTCACATACCCCAACTACAACTACGCAAAATCCTATATCAATTCAGCTGCCTACACGAACGCAGGCCTGAATTACCGCAACTATTACTCAGCAGCCCAGCGCGAGGATTTCCTCGCCTATGCAAAGTGGACGCATGATTTCAATGCGGACCTGCACTGGGACAACTCCATCTACTATCATCATGATCTGGGTGAAGGCGTCGTTGCAGGGCCGATCACGGCTGCCGGTCTTCCGACGCTGTTCGCAGCCTATTTCCCGGGTCAGGATCTCAGCACGGTCTTTGGTGGTTCCGGCTATACAACCCGTACGACGGAATACTGGGACAACCGTGGCGGCCTGATGTCCACGCTCCGCTACCATCTCGGAAAGCATTCCATCGAAGTCGGCGGCTGGTACGAGCGCAACAACAATACGCAGGCCCGTCGCTGGTACGCGCTTGATGCGAACAACCCAACCACACCGTATGAGCGCCAGCAGAACGCCCTGATCGACCAGTACACGAACAACTTTTACACCAACACGTTCGTGACCCATCTGCAGGACAACTGGCAGATTTCCAAGAACTTCTCCCTGACGGCTGGCTTCAAGTCGGAGCTGGTTTACACGAATGGCACCCTGCCCGTCGCCGCCAAGCCCGGCTCCCTGTCTCCGTCCTACGCCGTCACGGCTCCGGGTGGTACGATTGCTGCTGAACGTCCATTCCTGCCCTCCTTCGGTGCAGTCTGGAACATCACGCCGAACGAACAGTGGTTCGCCACCATTCAGGAAAACATGCGCTCCTATCAGGATGCGGGCTATGGCAACGCCACTCCCTGGGGTGCCACCAGCCAGGCCGCGTTTGAAGAGTTCAAGAAGAACGGTAAGCCGGAAACGTCATGGACGTATGAAACCGGTCTGCGTGAGCACCGTCAGATCCATCTTGGCCCGCTCACATCCATCGAAGGCCAGCTTTCCTACTACCATGTTCACTTCTCGAACCGTCTTCTGGCTATTGCCACAACGCAGACTCTGTCTTCCATCGTAGGCTCCGCCACGACGCTGGCAAACGTGGGTTCCGTAACGACAGACGGTATGGACTTCTCCTTCACGTCCCGTTTCGGCGAACATTTCTCGCTTTACAACGGCCTCTCCTACAACAAATCCACGTACAACGATAACTACAGCACCGGCACGACAGTCGTGCATACAGCGGGCAAGAACGTTGTTGGCATGCCGGCATGGTCCGAGAAGTTCGTCTTCAGCACCAACTGGGGCAACGCCTACGGCCAGTTCATCGGCGTCGTAACCGGCAAGCGTTATGCGACCTATACGAACGACCTGTATGCTGCACCATACGCGCAGTTCGACATGAACGCGGGCTACACGTTCCACGGCATTCCGCACATTGCGGCCCTGCGCGTGCAGGGTAACATCACTAATCTGACCAACACTCGCGCCTGGTCCACCATTAACGCGACCCAAGCTTCCGGTCAGTTTACGGCTTATCCGGTTGCGCCCCGCAGCTTCTTCCTGACACTGAACGCCACACTGTAAGGACTGATCCATGCTGACGCGCCGCCGCACTTTGGGCCTGCTTTCTGCAGGCATCCCTGCCCTTCACCTAAGCCGCTCTGCAAAGGCGGCTCCTTCCCTGGCGCCAAAACCATTGGTGTTCGCCCACCGCGGCGCGTCGGCCCTTCGCCCTGAACACACACTTGGCGCTTATGCCAAGGCGATGCTGGACGGCGCCGATTTCATCGAACCCGATCTGGTCATGACGAAGGATGGCCATCTGGTCGTCCGTCATGAAAGCAACATCGCCGATACGACGGATGTTTCAGACCATCCGGAATTTGCCGACCGCAAAAAGACCGTCACCATCGACGGCCAGAAGCAGACCGGCTGGTTCACCACGGATTTCACCCTCGCAGAGCTGAAAACACTCCGCGCCCGTGAACGTCTGGCTACCCTGCGCGTCTATAACACCCGCTACAACGACCGCTTTGAAATTCCGACGTTTGAGGAAGTTATTGAAGTTGTGGCCGCTCAGGCTGCTGCCACCGGCAAGACCTTTGGCCTCATCCCGGAACTCAAGCATTCCACCCATTTTCACAGCCTCGGCCATGATCCAGAAGCGATCTTCCTAAAGACCATCGCCGCTCACGAATATACGCGTCAGGCCCCGCTCGAAATCCAGTCCTTCGAGACATCCAACCTCGCCCGTATCCGGGAACAGGCGCTGGCGATCAATCCACAGACACGACTGATGCTTCTGATGGGTGAGCGCAAGCAGGTGCCACCCGATCTGGCCGCAGGAGGCAAAACAACAACCTTCGGCGATCTAATGACGCCGGACGGCCTCAAGAGTGTGCGCCGTTATGCTGACGTCATTGGCCCTTCGAACACGGATCTGATCCCACGCGATTCCAAAGGTGCGTGGCTTGATCCCAGCACGCTCGTGGATGACGCTCACCGTGCAGGCCTGCTCGTTCATTCCTACACGGCTCGTCCGGAAAACTATTTCCTTCCCGCCCAGCTCCGGAATGACGCCGGTCCCGCAGCCCGCAATCCGGCTGGCATGATTGCGGAAGTCCGCCGCTATCTGGATATGGGGATCGACGGGTTCTTCACGGATGACCCGGCACTTGGTCGGCAGCTTGTAGATACGACTTTCTGAACCAGAACTTTTCCGCTTTCTGAAAAAGCGATGTCCGATCTGCCCTTCTTTTCCCGGCGGATTGGACATCGCTTTTTTTTATTTGGAAGCTGACCTTCCGGTACAAAGACGGATGACGCTGCCAGACAGGCAGGTTATGCATTTTGTATGTTTATATTTCATTTCGAGTCTTTAAGTTACAAAATCAATACGTGCCGCACCTTGTTAAGGCACTCGGCTTCAGTCTCAGCGCTCGTCACTACCTTGGTGCTCGGGGCCACGTCAGCTCAGGCCGCATCCATAGATGCCTTCACGCCAGACATGGTTGAGGACGTACCGGGTGGGCGCCCTGTACTTCATGTGGAAGACAATTACGGGATTTTCGAAGCTCTCGCCCATGGGGATGAGGGCCGGCTCCAGTTTATTCAAACAGAACTGGCGCATCTCATCCAGAAAGAGCCTACGTTCTCGCATAAAGTCATGCTCGGTTTCTGCCTGAGTGCAATCGCCCGGCTGCATGGGGACTATGAAACCAGTGATCTGTTGCTGAACACCATGACCAGCAAACTGGCACCAATCGCCGACCCTGAGCGCACGGTAAATCCGCTTGATTTTATGATTGAACAGACCCGAAGTGGGAACCTGCTTCTGCGGGGCCATATTCGCGGATGGGCTCTCCTGCAGGAAAAGATCGAGCGGCAGTATTTCAAGCCTCTCCGCGCCTATTATCATATTCCCAACCTGGAGTTCAGCAACGCCCAGCCCATGATGCTCACCGTCCCGGCCGCAAGCATTCCGGATCAGGCGGTGCGATTGCCATTCTTCGATACCGTCAGCTTCAGCACGATGCCCTCAACTTTTACCCAGCAAGGCGTCAGGGCAGCCGCTACGCAGGTCATTCTGGATGGCGAAACCGTCCCGGCTCTGATTGGAACCGCTACGCTGACAGGGCTGCTTCCAGAAAAATTCGTCCGCGCGCATAAATTGCGGGTCATCGGTAACACCAACGCCGTATCAGACGGGTCCGGCAAGATATCCTCTCAGGAATTCGTTCTGATGCCGTCGCTCGTCCTTGGCAAGACCGTTTTCCTGAACCAGCTTTTCGCTGTTTCCCAAGGCACAGAAATCGTTATTGGCCTACAACAGCTCAGCCAGCTTCGGCACGTCACGATAACGCGCCAGGGCATGATCTATGGCCTTCACGCACCTTTCCAATGCACGGCTGATCTTATCACCGCCTCCCTGCGGGCAGGGTACGCCAGCCAATGGCTTCTCCCCATTCAGCAGAGATCACACTCTGAAATGGCCATGGTCGATACAGGCGATAATAATGAAGCGGTCCTGAATGTCCGGACGTCACACATCCCGGAAAACGGTGAAATCAGCAGCAACTTCCAGGAGACCGCTTCGGGGCGCCAGTCCAGCCAGACAGCGACAGTTCCCGCTGTTCTCTCCGTCGGAACTGTATCCATCACAGATCAGATCCGTTTCACTCTTACTGCCACAGACAGTGTTCCCTCTGCCCTCACCTACGGCCTTCTCAAATACGGATCACTCCAGTTCGACTGGCCAGAACACAAAGCCTGTTTCAATTAAAACATGTTTGGAATGACGAAAGCTGCCCATCGTCAGCTTTCTTTCCGTTACGTCATTAGGAAAAGGTCGCTTGAAGGAGGGCAACATGTCTTATCGAGTTCTGGTGGTTCTCACTGCGGCTCTTGTCTGCCCTACCTTTGCCTCGGGAGCCTGCACAAGAGACACCGTTCCCCTGTCTCTTCCCATTCAACGCCTAGATGAACGTTTGCAGGATCTAACCCGCGAAACCGGATGCTTTATTCAGGTAGATCCAGCAGGCGCTTCGGCAGTCCCTCAAAGGGAGCCGCCTGAAGTCCCGGTTTGTGAAGGATCACTGGCAGATCACATCAACACGCAGGGTGGACGATCATCCGATCCATGATTCGTTCGTCCAACCCTGGTAAGATAAGCCATTAGCCGAGTTTGAAATGCTTGACGATGGCCTTGTTGAATGCCGGGAGATCATCAGGGCAGCGGGAAAATACATAAGGCCCGTCTGTCACGACTTCCGTGTCCACCCAATCCGCGCCAGCGTTCTGAAAATCGGTCTTGATGGCTGGCCACGACGTTACGGTGCGACCACGCAGTTCATTCACCTCAATCAGCGTCTGGGCACCATGGCAGATCGCGGCAATCGGCTTGTTGGCCTTCACGAACGCTTTCACAAATGCCACGACATCCTTGTTCATACGCAGGGCATCCGGTGAAGCCAGCCCCCCCGGAAGCAGAAGAGCATCGAAATCCGAGGCCTTTGCATCGGCAATCCCCAGATCCGCACGGATTTTGTTCGACGGGTAGATGTCCTTGTTAACGGCCTGAAATTCGCCCGCTTTCAGAGAAATGACGGTGACAGTCGCACCAGCTTTTTCCAGTGCTTCCTTGGGGGAGGTCAGTTCGATTTCTTCAAGGCCATCCGTGGCCAGTGCTGCAACTTTAACCATGTTCCCGGTCCTTTCATGAAAAAAGGCAGCCCGATTTCCGGGCTGCCCTCAGAGAAATCAGGCGTTGAGATAAACCGTCTTAGTCTGCACATAGGCTTCCAGCCCATGCTGTCCGTCCTCACCGCCAAGGCCACTTTCCTTGTAGCCATGGTGGAAGCCCTGCGGTGCTTCGCCGCCCGGACGGTTCACATAGACCTCACCGAACTCCAGTTCTCGGGTCATGCGCAGAATGCGGCCCAGATCCTTTGTAAAGAGATAGGCCGACAGCCCGTAACGGCAATCGTTGGCCCAGGCGAGCGCCTGATCGAAGTCCTTCACCTTGATGAGAGACATGACCGGACCGAAGACCTCGTTATGGACGATGTCCATATCCTGCGAGACATCCGTCAGAAGTGTGGGCGCATAGAAATAGCCCTTGTCGTAAACACCGCCTGTCAGCCGCTTGCCACCGGTTTCCAGCTTCGCACCCTGCTTGATGGCCTTTTCAACAATCTCGTGAACTTTCTTCAGTTCATCTTCGCTGACCTTCGGCCCCATATCCGTTTCCGGATCAGTCGGGAGCCCAACCTTCAGCGCCGCGATCTTCTGACGAACCTTCTGAACGAATTCGTCATAGACGGCTTCATGAATGTAAGTGCGCTCATTACAGGTGCAGACCTGCCCCGTATTCATAAAACGGGACTGCACGGCGGCCTCGGCAGCTTTTTCCAGATCGGCATCTTCCATGACAAGGAAAGGTGCCTTGCCGCCCAGTTCCAGCCGGACTTCCTTCAGCGTTTCCGCCGCCGCTGCCATGATTTTTTTACCAGCAGGCGTAGAACCCGTCATGGTAATGAGCTTGACATCCGGATGTGCGACCAGCGGGACACCAACTTCCGGCCCGTCACCCGTGACAATATTCACCACGCCCTTGGGGATTTTCGCTTCCTCCACCAGCTTCGCCAGATGGAGCGATGCGAGAGGCGTCAACTCGTGAGGCTTCACAACGATCGTGTTGCCAGCGGCGATGGCAGGACCAATCTTGCGTGCACAAAGGGCCAACGGGAAATTCCACGCCGTGATGGCACCAATGACGCCCAAGGGAACACGGTCGATCAGGATCTTCTCATCAGGCGTGCTGCCTGGAATGATTTCGCCCTGAAGCCGCAACGTATTTTCGGCGGCAAACCTTAGAAGCCCAATCGCAAAATCAACCTCAACACGGGCTTCCTTGAGCGGCTTGCCCATTTCAGACGTGATGGTCTCAGCCAGTTTCTCTTTGTCCCGTTTTACGAGATCCTTAAGAGCGTGCACGTAGTCCGCACGCTCAGTCGCTGTCTTGCGGCTCCAAGCAGGAAATGCAGCCTTGGCGGCGGCAACAGCCCTGTCGAGATCCGCTTCTCCGCCACGGGCAGCCTGCCCAACTGTTTCTTTGGTTGCTGGGTTTTCGACGGAAATCCATTCGTTGGTTTCCGGAGCGACCCATTCATTATTGATAAAGAGATCGTATTTCGTAGCCATTGACTGCTCCTGTATTCAGGGCGACGCGTCCTGCGCTGTACTGTGTCAGACGCATGAGACCGTCGCCGGTTCAGTCGATGACCGGAGACTGACAAAAGCAGTTGGTTATTAAAAGTGATGATAAATCAGCATATCATTCACTTTTTGTGATTATTCTACTGCGGTCTTTAAGCTGTCGACGAACATCTGACCAAGTGGGCCTAATCCCGGTTCGCGCCAGACAGCGTAAATATCGCTTCCACGAAGATCATCCGGGTAAAGCACGTTCACACTGGAAAGCTGATTCCCCTTCAGTGTTGAAAGAACGCTTTGGGGAATGCAGGAAATCCCCAACCCTGCCTCTACGCACGCAAGAATGACATCATAGGATTCTATCGTGTGAATAAGGCCGCCACCAACGCCGCCCTGCTCCAGCCACGCCTCGAAATACCGTCGATACAGGCAGTCCGTGTTAAACAAAAAAACAGCCTGTCCAGGCCGTAAAACATCCTGTCCGTTCGGCAGAACAATCGCCAGACCTTCCCGGAAGGCAAAAGCGCTGCCTATCATCGGATGCTCGATCGGCCCGTCTGTCAGGGCAAGATCAATCTCTCCATCCACCAGCATGCGCTCAAGGGTATCCGTCGGCCGGATCAGAAGTCTGATTTCCACTCCCGGCGCTGACGTCAGAAACCGGGGAACGCGATCCGGCAGATATTTCTTGAGCGCCACATCCAGCGCACCAAGCGTCAAAACGCCCTTTGGCGTTCCCTCCGAAAACAGATCCGTCAACTGACGCGCCTGATCTACGACTGCTTTGGCCTGTTGATGAAATAACCGCCCTTCCGGTGTCAGAAGCAGGCGGTTCTTTTCGCGCGCAAACAGCTCCTGCCCCAGCAGCTGTTCCAGCTCGCGCAGGCGCGTTGTCACGTTGGACGCCACACAATTCAGCTTTCGTGACGCCGCAACTACCGTTCCCGTCTCGACAACTGCACAGAACATTTCCAACTGGGACAGACGCAACGGATTCATGGGCGCTTTTTCCTCAGCTGCGGACTCTTATCCCCAGATTCATGGAACATCTCCGGGGACGTCCCTGTGGATCATTTATGAGCAACTGGGGATCACTTTGGAAAGGGCAGCTTTCCTGCGGAGTCGCACAATGAGCGTATCGAGAGCGGAAAGAAACCGGCTCCGATCCGCTTTTCCAAAAGATGGATTGTAGGTGTTCACTGTGCCGGTTTCGCGCAGATCATGCATCAGATCCCGCATGGCCGAGACCATTCCAACGGACCGTTCATCAATCTCTTCGCCGTTTGGCCGAAGAACTGCCGCGCTCTTGTCCAGACATCGGACCGCAAGTGGCACGTCATTTGTAATCACGATGTCGAAAGCAACGGCCTGTTCCGCAATCCAGTCATCCGCAACATCCGGACCTTCTGGCACTACAACGCGTTCGATCAAAGGTGACTGGGGGATATTGATCCACCGATTGGCAACAACAAGCGTCTGGAGGCCATAGCGGCCTGCCACACGGTAGATTTCATCTTTTACAGGGCAGGCATCCGCATCAACCAACAGCCGCATGAAGTTCTTTCTGGTTTTCTTCGTCACGAAATTGCTGGATCAGTTTCTCCAGCACGACATCAGGATGATCTTCGCCACAGACATGAATGACTGGCTCATCATCCCCTGGCTCCTCAAAAGTAGAGAGCTGGCTCGGCAACAGGCTGGCTGGCATGAAATGACCCTTTCGATGGGTCATGCGATCGACCAGGGTGCCCGACGCTACACGAATGTGAATGAATTCGACAGGCAGATCCCGGCGAAGCTGTTCACGATAGATGCGCTTGAGAGCAGAGCAGGTCAGAACTGCACCGTGACCGGCTTTCACTTCCTTGCTCAACCAGTCGTGGCACAGTTCCAGCCAGGGCTTGCGGTCTTCGTCCGTCAAAGGCTGACCGGAACTCATCTTGTCGACATTACTCTGGGGATGGAGAGCATCCCCTTCCTGGAAATGCCACCCGAGACGGGTCGCAAGGCCGGTGGCGATTGTCGTCTTTCCGGTCCCGGAAACCCCCATCACGACCAGAAACCGCGGCCTGACTCCCATGGTTCCAACAGACTGGACAGTCCCTATGGTTCCCATCGTTCCACTCCCTGTTCTGTCGCAACCAGAACTTCAGACGCCATGTTCAGAAACATGCCGTGCTCCACCACGCCTACGATCGCGTCTATCTGGCGCGCCAGTTCATCCGGGTCCTCGATCGGGCCAAACGTGCAGTCCAGAATCATATTGCCGTTGTCACTGACAAACAGGTTTCCGTCACGCTCGGTCCGCGGCTTGACGCCCTTGGCACCGCAGGCTGACAACCGTTCTGCCGTGCATTCCCAACCAAAAGAAATCACTTCCACGGGAACCGGAGCACGCTCGCCAAGGTGATCCACAGGCTTGCTGCCATCCACGATCACGACGAATTTCTTCGCAGCCTGCGCCACGATTTTTTCGCGCAAAAGTGCCCCGCCAAGCCCCTTGATGAGGTTCAGCGGGCCACGCTGGACTTCATCCGCCCCATCAATGGCAATATCAATCCGGCGATGAGCCGCAAAATCGGTCAGGGGAATACCGGCTTTCTGTGCCTTGCGGGCACTGTCTTCGGACGTTGGAATCCCCACAATGTGAAGACCTTCCGCAACACGCTCGCCCAGTCGCTCAATCATGTACGTCGCGGTACTGCCCGTTCCGAGCCCGACGACCATCCCGCTCTGCACCATATCCGCAGCACGACGGGCTGCGGTGCGCTTGTGGGTCTCCATATCCGAGCTCATGCCGCTTCTCCTGCCGCTGCCCGGTCCGCCAGAATGACGATGCGCCCTTCACTGGTCACATTCGCGGATGGCAGGGTCTTGTCCCCTTCCCGCAGGCGCTTCAGCATCTCGACCTTGGAGGCCCCGGTCACAAGGAAAACGACCAGAGCACTGGAGTGGATGGCAGGATAGGTCAGCGTGATGCGCTCATAAGGCGCAGTCTTGGGAGCCGCCGTTCCCACCCATGCCATCTTTTCCTGAAGCACCGGTTCTCCCGGGAAGAGTGAGGCGGTATGGCCATCCGTTCCAAGCCCCAGCATCACGAGATCAAACAGCGGGCGAGCCGGATCAAGCTCCGTCGCACCATAGGCCGTCTCAAGCGTCTTCTGATAAGCGCGCGCATCTGCCTCTACCGTCCCGCCAGTCGGGATCGGGTGCACGTTTTCAGCGGGAACCGGGACGCGGCTGATCAGAACAGCCTGCCCGACCGTATGGTTGCTGTCCGCATGTCCTTCAGGGACATGACGCTCATCCCCATAGAAGAGCTCGACCCGCTCCCAGGGAATACGCTTTGCGAGTTCCGGCTCGGCCAGCAGTTCGAACAGACGCTTCGGCGTCGATCCACCCGACAGTGCCACGCGGAACTTGCCGTCAGTCTTGGCAAGAACACCTTCGACCAGAAGATCCGCCATTCGAAGGGCGACTGCATCTGAATTTGGCAGTGTTTCCAGCGTGGCAGTACGGATATCGGTTGTCATGTATTCTTGACCCTTGGGAGAATGAAGCGCTCGACGGCTTTGGCCCAGCCATCACGCTCATTGGTGTCAGTGCGAACCTGGGCAGCGGCTCTCACATCGTCTTCAGCCTGTCCCATGGCAATACCCAACCCTGCGACGGAGAACATCGGCAGATCGTTGTGGGCATCACCCAGACAGGCCACTTCATGCGGCGCCACGCCATGGGCGAGGGCCAGTTCACGCACGGCTTCACCCTTGTTGGCGAGCGCAGGCGTAATATCGAGCAACATTTCGGAAGAACGGCGCACACTTGCCTCACCCCGAAGCATGGCTGCCAGTTCCGTCTCAACACGCTGGAGCAGATCGTAGTTATTGGTGACCCCCATGACCTTGCCGATCCCATCAAATTCATGACGCAGATCCGGCACTTCATGCGGGGTCAGGCCTGTAATGCGGCGCTCATGCTCCACAAACGGTGTCGCAGCATCACTAACCATCCAATGCGACTGTCGCAGAAGCCAAGTCTCGATCCCATGAACATGCAGCATGTCATGCACCACTGAAAGCACATCGCGGGAGAGCACACGGCTGACCGTCGGCGCTCCATCCGGCCCAAAGATAATGCCACCGTTGAAACCAGCGTTTTGACCGTTCAACCCAAGTTGTGAGATGTATTTTGTCATTGCAGCCGGAGGCCGCGCACTTGCCAGACAGAGCGGAATACCACGCATCTGAAGCTCTTTGGCCATCGCCAGCGTGGAAGGGGCGATCGTCTTTTCCGGTGTCAGGAGCGTTCCATCCATGTCGGAAACAACCATCCGGATCGTATCCGGCAATGGGGGAAGTTCCGCGTGAATGGTATCAAGATCAATGGACATGCAAGCCCCTGTCGGTCGGCCATATTGAATGGGGGAATGAGCATACTGTGCCCACTCCCCCTTGCCCATCCGTCAAAGGGGCTTATTTCTGCTCGACGTGACCGCCGAAGCCGAAACGCTGCGCCGAGAGGATCTTCTCGGCGAAGTTATTGCCCGACCGTGAACGGAAACGGGTAAAGAGAGCCGCCGTCATGACAGGCGCCGGCACATTTTCTTCAATAGCGGCTTCGATCGTCCAGCGACCTTCACCAGAGTCAGCAACTTCACCCGAGAACTCGGAAAGTTCACCAGACTTGGCGAGAGCCTCTGCCGTCAGATCCAGCAGCCAGGACGACACGACACTGCCACGACGCCAGACTTCGGCAATATCCGCCATGTTCAGGTCGAAGCGTTCACCTTCAGCCAGAACAGGAGAGTTTTTGCTCTTCATGATGTCGAAGCCTTCAGCGAAGGCCTGCATCATGCCGTATTCAATGCCGTTATGAACCATCTTCACGAAGTGACCCGCCCCCGATGGACCGCAGTGCAGATAGCCCTGCTCGGCGCGGGGATCGAGATTGGTGGCATCCCGGTTCGGCGTGACAGGAACATCGCCCTTGCCTGGAGCCAGAGCAGCCAAGATCGGATCAATATAATCCGCCGCCTCTTTCGGCCCGCCATACATCATGCAGTACCCGCGCTCCAGGCCCCACACGCCGCCGGACGTACCAACGTCAACGTAGGAAATGCCCTTCGCAGCAAGTTCTTCCGCACGCCGGACGTCATCCTTGTAGTAGCTATTGCCACCGTCGATGATGACGTCCCCCTTGCCCAGAAGGGTTCCGAGCTGCTTCACGCAGGCCTCGGTGATCGGACCGGCAGGCAGCATGACCCAGACAACGCGATGCGTGTCGCCCTCGAGACCCTTCACGAGAGCTTCAACGGTGTCCGCTCCTGTGGCGCGGCCGGCTTCCGACCGCTTCACAATAGCTTCCGTCACAGAAGCAGTACGGTCATGCACAACAACATCATGTCCATGCCGGGTCAGACGGACGGCGATATTCCCGCCCATACGACCCAGACCAATGATACCGATACGCATGCTTTATGCTCCTGCAATCGCTTTATGAATGGCCGCCGCAAGGGTCTTCAGGCCCTCTTCCAGTGGTCCATCAATATGCACCCGCAGGGCACGACGCCCACGGGCTGAAAGAACCTCGAAGTCACCGCGAGCCTGTGCCGCCTTGACGACACCGAAGCTGAAGCCATGTCCCGGAACCGGAACATCAGCCGCGTCTTTCGCAGTGACCTGAAGGAAAACACCACTGTCCGGGCCGCCCTTGTAGGCCTGTCCTGTCGAGTGAAGGAACCGGGGCCCGAACTCGGCGGCCGTAGCAACCTTGAGTGCGTTCCGCAGATCCATACGGACGTCCTGCGCCCAGTCACGCGTCTCCCGGTTGCGTTCGATGTAAGCCAGAAGGCCCACATAGTCGCCCGGTCCAACACGTTCAAAGTGCTTCTTCAGAATGGAGACTGTGTCACCGCTACCCAAGGCAGCAGCATTCTTCTCATCCGCGTAGAATGAGAGGTTTCCATCAACGGCAAACGGTGCCTCAGCCGGCAGAGAACCGGTTTCAGCGTAAGCCGTGGTCAGCTTGCGTGTTTCCACCTTACTGAACTCGACATCCGGCTGATCAAACGGATCAATGCCCAGAACCGCACCAGCAACAGCCGTAGCGAATTCAAAGACAAAGAAAGCCTGACCGATCTCGTTCCTGTCTGCCAGACGCACCGTCACAACCGGAGCACCCGCTTCGCGCAGCGCGCCCAGACGGCTGTCAGGGGTTTCGTCACCCAGCAACAGATCCACGAAAACGCGGTCCTTGCCGTAGACGTCAGGCGTACCGAGTTCTTCCTCATCAATCGGAACAAGGCCCGTGCCCTTCTTGCCGGTACTCTCGGCAATGAGCTGCTCAAGCCATGCACCAAAGGACGCAATGCCCTTGGACGCGAGGATCGTTACCTTGTCGCGGCCGAAGCACTTGGCCGAATGACCAAGGATCAAACCCAGGGTCACACCCGGATTGACGTGGGCCGGTGCACTGGGACCACAGCTCTCGACCATCAGGGTGGTGATTGTCAGGAACTTGCGGATATCCAGCCCACTAACAGCGGCAGGCACCAGACCGAAGTTGGACAGCACGGAGAACCGGCCACCAATCTTCGTATCACCGTAGAAAATCCGCCAGAAGCCGTTTTCTTCGGCGACCTTCTGCATGTGGGAGTCAGGATCCGTGATGGCGATGAAGTTATCGCCTGGAGCCTTGCCCAGAGCCTGACCGGCGACCGTCCAGAAATGCGCGAACAGAATGTTCGGCTCCAGCGTACCGCCAGACTTGCTGGCCACGATGAACAGGGTCTTCTTGAGATCGACCGCCTTCTCGTATGTCCGGACCTGCTGAGGATCTGTGCTGTCGAGAACATGCAGCTTCGGCCATCCTTCCTGCTGACCGAACGTCTCGGCCAGCACTTCCGGACCAAGGCTCGAACCGCCCATACCCAGAAGAAGAATGTCGGTGAATCCACGGCTGCGGACATCACGAGCCAGAAGTTCCAGCTCCTCGATGTGCCACAGACGGTCCTGAACGATGGTCAACCAGTTCAGCCAACCGGCTTCCGGCCCATTCGTCCAGACAGATGCGTCCTTCGCCCAGATGCGACGGACCAGACCTTCCTTGCTCCACGCCTTCTCGGATTCCGCAACATCGTCGCGGATATCAGAGGGAAGGTCAGCTGTGACGTGGAGCAACCGTTTTCCCAGCACAGACTCCCGCTTTTCAGCGACCGCACCAAGAAGGGTATCGAAGGACTCAGAGAAGGATGCACAACCATCCTTCACCAGCTTCGCCGTAACACCGGCCAGATCCAGACCAAGGCGCTCCGCCTCAGCAAGAACGTGACGGGCTTCTTCAACGTTTTCCGTCAGGCTCTCACGGAGCTTGCCATGATCACGGAAAGCATCGAAGGTTGCGGGCGGAATGGTGTTGACCGTCTCCGGACCAATCAGCTCTTCGACGTACAGGACGTCAGAATAAGCCTTGTCCTTCGTGCCGGTGCTGGCCCAGAGCAGACGCTGCGGGTTTGCACCCTTGGCAGCGAGTGCCTGCCAGCGCGGGCTCTTTTTGACGTCCAGATAATACTGATAGGCGATCTTGGCATTTGCGATGGCAACCTTGCCACGCAGAGCCTTGAGCGCTTCCGCATCCTTGTCGCCTGCAGCGACGCGGCGGTCGATCTCACCATCGATCTTCGCGTCGATGCGGCTGACGAAGAACGACGCCACGCTGGAAATGTGGGAAATGTCTTCCCCACGGGCTGCGCGGGCTTCAAGACCGGAAATGTAAGCTTCCAAAACAGCCTTGTATGCCTCCAGGGAGAACAGCAGCGTCACGTTGATGTTGATGCCGTCCGCAATCGCTTCGCGGATCGCACCCGTGCCTTCTTCCGTGCCCGGGATCTTGACCATCAGGTTCTTGCGACCGACAGCCTTCCACAGGCGACGGGCTTCCGTGATGGTGCCGTGCGCGTCAAATGCAAGATACGGAGAGACTTCGAGGCTGACGTAACCGTCCAGGCCCTTAGTCTTTTCAAACACCGGATAGAGAACACCGCAGGCAGCGCGGATGTCATCAATCGCGAGGTGTTCGTAAAGGTCTCCAGCAGAGAGACCTTCCCCTTCGAGAAGCTTGCGGATCTGGGGATCGTATTCCGTCCCCTTGCCGATGGCTTTCTCAAAAATGGCCGGATTGGAAGTGACCCCGCGAAGTCCGTCTTCCTCGACGAGCTTCTTGAGACTGCCATTTTCCGTAAAGCTGCGCTGGATGAAATCCAGCCATGGGGACTGGCCGTGCTTTTCCAGATCCCGCAGGACACTGCCCACTTTATCTAGGCCGGTATTAGAGATTGTGTCTGCCACAGGCTCTCTCCTTACTTGCTACGGGCGGCCTGACGCTTTGCGGCGTCAAAGACTGCTTCCGGCGTAAACCCGAACTTGGTCAGAAGTGCAGAGGCCGGAGCCGATGCACCAAACGTATTCATGGCGATGATCGCACCGCCGAGACCGACGTAACGGTCCCAGCCAAAGGCTGCTGCCTGCTCAACGGCCACGCGGCCAATCACGTCAGGCGGCAGGACTGAATCGCGGTATTCCTGAGGCTGCTCTTCGAAAAGATCAAAACTTGGGAATGACACCACGCGAGCCTTCACACCTTCTGCCGTAAGCTTTTCATAAGCTTCGACAACCAGCGATACTTCAGAACCCGACGCCATCAGAATCACATCCGGCTTACCGTCACAGGAGGCCAGAACGTACGCGCCCTTCGCCAGACCGGATGCCGCTGCATACTTACTGCGGTCGATTGTCGGCAGATTCTGGCGGCTCAGAGCCAGAACAGCAGGCTTGTGCGTCATCGGGATCAGCGTGCGCCAGGCTTCTGCCACTTCGTTGGCGTCGGACGGACGGATCGTCATGATGCCCGGGGTCGCGCGAAGTTGAGCAAGCTGTTCGATTGGCTGATGGGTCGGACCATCTTCACCGACGCCAATGGAGTCATGGGTGAAGATATACGTGACTGGCAGTTCCATGATGGCCGACAGACGGATCGGAGCCTTCATGTAATCCGAGAAGATCAGGAAGCCGGAGCCATAGGCACGGATACCGGACAGCGCGATACCATTACAGATCGAGCCCATCGCGTGTTCACGCACACCGAAGTGCAGGTTGCGGCCACCATAGGTGCCTCCCCACTGCGGCGGCTGGAACGACCCGCCCCCCTTGATGTCCGTCTTCGTGGACGGCGTCAGGTCAGCGGAGCCACCGATCATCCAGGGCAGGTTCTTGGCAACAGCATTCAGGACCTGGCCAGAGCTGGCACGGGAGGCAACACCCTTGGCATCGGCTTCGAAGACCGGAATGTCCTTGTCCCAGCCCTCTGGCAGGCGATGCTCGAAAATGGCCTCAAGTTCAGCAGCTTCCTTCGGATGCGCTTCCTTGTAAGCCGAGAACAGTTCACGCCATTGAGCATTGGCTGCCGCACCGCGCTTGCCAAGACCTTCAGCGAAGTGCTCCTTCACGCCATCCGGCACATAGAAGTCACCCGCATCTTCCGGCCAGCCATAAGCCGCCTTGGCGCCCTTGATTTCATCCTTGCCAAGGGGCTCACCATGGGCGGATGCTGTACCAGCCTTCTTCGGAGCACCATAACCGATGACCGTCTTGAGAACGATCATGCTCGGACGATCTGTCACCTTCTTGGCTTCCTGAAGCGCCTTCAGGATTGCCTGAACGTCATTGCCGTCCGTCAGCGTCTGGACATGCCACTTGTAGGCTTCGAAACGCTTGCCGACGTCTTCCGTCAGGGCCAGGTCCGTGGAGCCTTCAATGGAAATCTGGTTGGAATCGTAAACCCAGGTCAGGTTGCCAAGACCAAGATGACCAGCTGTGGACGCTGCCTCCGAGGCTACACCTTCCATCATATCGCCATCGCCACAGAAAACCGTGACGTGATAGTCGAACAACTTGAAGCCGGGACGGTTATACGTCTCAGCCAGCCACTTCTCGGCAATCGCCATACCGACGGAATTGCCACAGCCCTGACCCAGTGGACCAGTCGTCGTTTCGACGCCTGCCGTGAAGCGGTATTCCGGATGGCCCGGCGTGCGGGAATTCAGCTGACGGAACTGCTTCAGGTCCTCAATCGTCAGAGCCGGGCTCTCGACAACCTTGTCGTCCTGAATATCACGGACGCCTGTGAGGAACAGCGTCGAGTACAGCAGCATGGACGCATGCCCGACGGAAAGAACAAAACGGTCGCGGGCCGGCCATAGCGGATCGGCCGGATCATAGTTCAGATCATGCTGCCACAGCGCATACATGGCCGGAGCCAGAGCCATCGCCGTTCCGGGATGACCGGAATTCGCGCGCTCGACAGCGTCCATGGAGAGTGTGCGGATGGTATTGATACCGAGTTCAGGAAGGGTACTCATCGGTATGGGGTCTCCGGCTTGTGACGAGCGGGGGAAAGGTGAATGATGCCCCCGCACCTTCTGCAGCCACGGCATGACGCGATATCACGTCTGACGCAATGCTTGATGGGTAAACCATATTGTGAAACACGGTCTTGTGCTCGACGACAACCCGCTACACTTCGACGGAACACGCTATTTTAACCCACCTTCGTGGCGTCCGGATGAAACTGGCCCTGTGCGCACACCGGGTCAGCGTTTCCGAAATATCCTGAAATGGCAGCTCAGCCTGCGTCCCCGCTGGCCTGATGCCCTGCCACCCCAGACACCCCACACCCTGACTGCTCCCGCGCCCGGTGAATGTCTCGCAACCTTCATCGGCCATGCTACCGTCCTGCTTCAGTTCGGTCGGCAGGGACGTGAACCACTACGCATCATCACGGACCCGGTGTTTTCAGAACGCTGCTCCCCCTTCCGCAGTTTCGGTCCCAAACGCGTGAGGCCGCCGGGTATTCCGCTGGATGCCCTCCCACCGATCGACCTGATCCTGGTGTCGCACTGCCATTACGACCATATGGATTTTCCGACTCTGCGTGTGTTGGCTGAAAAGAATGACGCGCTTTGCATTTCTCTACCCGGCAATCGCACACATCTGGAGAAGACAGGTCTGGCGCGCATCGTTGAACTCGACTGGTGGGCCGAGACAGAAGCCGAAGGTGTGCGCCTCACGGCAACCCCCGCCCTGCATGGAAGTGCCCGCACCCCTTTCGATCAGAACAAGGCTCTGTGGGGCGGTTTCATTATTGAAGCTGAGGGTAAAAAGATCTTCTTCGCTGGCGACACCGCGTGGGGCGGTCACTTTGCTGCAATACATCGACGCTGGGAGACGATGGATCTCGCCATTCTGCCCATTGGCGCCTACGAGCCGCGCAATTTCATGCGACGGGTTCACATGAATCCCGAAGAAGCCGTCATGGCCTTTGACACCCTCAAGCCGGCTCACGCTATGGCCATCCATTTCGGGACTTTCCAGCTTACGGATGAGGCCATTCTGGAACCGGGCGCTCGCCTGAAGATCGCTCTTCAGGATCGACAACCTCTCTTCAAGGCACTGGAAAACGGTGAGACCGTTGCCCTTTCGCCCCCTTCCTCAAGCCGCTAACCTAGCGCCAGATTGTCCCCTTGGTGGAAACCGTCATGAACGCACAGACTGTCAACTTCACGCCCGAACAGATTACCGCCCTGTTCATTGACGCCGCCCGCGAGGGTGACACGGACCTGCTGACCCAGTTTCTCGATGCAGGCATGGCGATTGATACACCAGACAGCCGTGGATATACGGCCCTTATTGTCTCGACCTATAACGGACATATGGATGCAGCCCGGTTGCTCCTGCAACGCGGCGCCAATACGGAAGCCACCGACCTCAAGGGCGCGACAGCCCTGTCCGGCGTAGCTTTCAAAGGCCTGACGGATATTGCCAAAATTCTTATCGACCATGGGTCACAGGTCGATCATGCCAATTTCTCGGGACGGACACCGCTTATGTTTGCAGTGATGTTCGGTCGAGCAGACATGGCGCGACTTCTGCTTTCCGCCGGTGCCAACCCTGAACACCGGGACATGGATGGTGTTTCGGCTCGTGATCTGGCTGAGCGCCAGAACCTGACGGGCCTTTTCACCGAAGGGACAGGCGCATGAGCCGCTTCTGGAACCGTCGCGTCCACGAGCTAGACCCTTACGTTCCGGGCGAACAGCCAAAACTGACCAACCTGCTCAAGCTCAACACCAACGAATCTCCGTATGGTCCTAGCCCGAAAGTGCTGGACGCCATCAGAGCCTCCGCGACAGATACGCTCCGCCTGTATCCGGACCCCACAGCCGCCGCTCTGCGCGAAAGCATTGCCGAGCGTTTTGGCGTTCCGGCAGACTGCGTTTTCGTTGGCAACGGCTCAGACGAAGTGCTGGCTCACGCTTTCCGTGCCCTGTTCCACGACGACGCACCGCTCTATTTCTCAGTCGTCACATACGGGTTCTACCCAGTCTATTGCGGCCTGTTCGAACAGCCATTCAAACAGTTCCCGCTCAATGATGACTATGAGATCGACATCAACGCCTATGACGGCCCGTGCGGCGGCGTGGTGGTTGCCAACCCCAATGCCAATACGGGTCTCGCCCTTTCGCTGGACCAGATCGAAGCGCTGGCTCTCCGCCACCCGGATCGGACCGTCATCATCGACGAAGCCTATGTGGATTTCGGTGCCGAGTCGGCCATTCCCCTGACCAAGCGTCATGACAACCTTCTGGTCGTGCAGACACTCTCCAAATCCTATGCCCTGGCGGGACTGCGAGTTGGCTTTGCGATCGGTTCCCCGGAACTGATCGAAGGGCTGATCCGCGTGAAGGACAGCTTCAACTCGTACCCCCTGTCACGCCCGGCGCAGGAAGGTGCAATCGCTGCCATCAAGGATACGGACTGGCTGCTGGACATCACTGCCAAGGTCATCGCCAGCCGTGCGACGCTTGTTCCGGAACTCGAAAATCTCGGCTTCCAAGTCCTGCCATCCTGTGCCAACTTCATTCTCATGCGTCATCCGGCGCATCCGGCCGGATCGGTCGCCGCCGCCCTGCGCGAGCGCTCGATCCTGGTGCGGCATCTTTCAACCCCGCGTATCCAGAACTGGCTACGCGTCACGATCGGAACTGACGAGGCCTGCACACGCCTGATTGACGCCCTTCGGGCCATCATTCTGAGCAACCGATCCTGAATCACAGCCGGGCGGACTGATCCGCCCTCACGATCATGACCTCCCAGAGGCCAACCGGGGCACCCTCGTGCGCCGTTCTGCATTTCCGACAAATGCGGAGGCTTCTGGCATTTCGTGCTGAAAGACCAAGACATGCGCGCATTCCACGGACAGATGTCCGACAACCAGCCTATCCGCCGCAATCAGGCCGAAAAGGAAAAGCAGCTTCGGGACCTCAAGGAAACGCTTGCGTCCATGAAGTCCCACACATCGCCTGCTCTCAAGGAGAGTGTCCAGCGCCGCATCAAGGAACTGGAAACGGAACTCCGCGCCGCTGCCCGCGAAAAAGCGGTCCGCGCTGCCAACCGCACGGAGCAGCCGCAGGATCAACAGCGCCAGCGCCGTGCGCCACGCCGGAACACCATCCGCTCCATGTGAGTACGATCGGAGCCGGGCTTGTGCCGATTATTGGCCAGCCCGGTCCCACGCCTCGCCCATGCAGCGAAGCCGGATCGGATGCATGCCATCCGTTTCCGTCAGAACATAAAACGCCGAATAGTTTCCACTCGGCCGACCTGGCCGGGATTTAAGAAAATTGAAAACACTCCGGTCAGCCGTCATTCGTGTCTGATCCCCAGCCAAAGGCTGATTCCAGAGGTCTAAAACCTCCGGCACACGGGTTCGATCAATCATCAGACAGTTCGGATCAACGAACCCCCCATACGCCTCACGAAACAGACCGCCGCCCAGTCCGATAGATTCCCATTGGTCTTCGCAGACGGGCTTCAATGTTTGGGGATGAACAAACCATCGCCCGGACCATGCCCAGTCCTGTCCTTCAATCGCCTCAAGCAGGGACTGAAGATGGTTAGGTGCCCACCAGTTGTCATCGTCCAGATAGGCAATCCGGGGCGCATTGGAGATCTGGCTCAGCACACTCCGCAACACGCCGCCATCCCACGCCTTTCCGAGCCCGCCATGCCGCTCGGATGTGGAATATCCTGGCCACAAGACCTGCACAGACCAACCTTCAGGGCGCCCCTGACAGGCCTGCTCCAGCATGTCCTGTGCTCCCGGTGGGGGGGCAACATCCACCCCGATCATGATCTGAACCCGCAGATGACCCATTTGGGCAAACACGGACTGCAACGCATGAAGCAGGGTAGGTCTTAGTAGGCTAGGCATGACCACTGCGACATCAAAAGGGCGCTGATCGGGCTGACCGTCGTCAGCAAAAATATGAAGTCCAGGACGCATTCCGCAAGATTACGGGCTCTCAGGCCATCCGTCCACGATGCGGCCCACGCTTGGATGCTGCGCGCCGCGTTCGTGTATGAAAATCCGCGGGCTTCCTGCGTATCCATGATAGAAACGGCGCAAGAGCGGCTTCTTGCCGCAATGCTTTCGGATCCGTCAGACGCGCCGCCAGTTCTGCCTCACTGAAATGCGCATGAATGGCATTATGGCAGATCTGATGCAGCCGCACTGTTTCCGCTTGGGCACCCCCCTTCAGCTTGGGCGTGAGATGATGGCGTGAAGACCGTACCGTCGACGGAATCGCACGGCCACACAACGCACAGAAGCCCTCATCGTCATGCTCCCCAGGCGGTTCCAGCCGTTTTTCGAACGCTCGATTTCGTCCCATAAACTCTGAGAGTGGGTGCACTCACGAAGAACCGCAAGCCTCAGAGGCGCTCTTGCACTTCGCTCGTTCAACCCCCACCATGACAGACAGATTTTTCATTGCGAAAGAGCAAGACGTGCCCGTTCCTTCCCCCTTTTCGCACGAACAGCTTCTGGATCGACTTGGTGAAGTTGCCGTCCGCGTCGGCCTGAATATCAAGCCTGGACAGCAGCTTCTCATTACGGCCCCGCTCGATGCTGTGCCACTGGTCCGCCGCGTCACGGAACACGCCTACAAGGCTGGGGCCTCCCTCGTCACCACCCTGTACGCTGACGACGAAGCCACGTTAGCCCGGTACGTCCACGCCTCTGACGATGCTTTCGATACGGCCCCAACATGGCTCGCCAACGGGATTGCACAAGCGTTCCGGGACGGTGCTGCTCGCATGGCCATCACCGGCGCAAACCCGACCCTTCTCGCAGGGCAGGATCCGGAGCGTATTTCCCGCGCCAACCGCGCCAACTCCGCCGCCAATCGCCCGGCCATGGAAATCATCACCCAGTTTGCGGTGAACTGGAACATCATTGCCTGCGCGACCCCCGCCTGGGCTGCCCAGGTTTTCCCAGACTTGCCGCCAGACGAAGCTCTGAGCGCTCTGTGGAACGGGATCTTCAAATCGTCCCGCGTGGATGTTCCCGATCCCGTTGCAGACTGGAAGGCTCACAATGCGCGCCTCCATGCCCGCGCGAAATACATGAACGATACGCGTTTTGAAGCGCTGCACTTCTCCGGGCCCGGCACAGACCTAACGGTAGGCCTGGCAGACGGTCACGCCTGGGCTGGCGGCTCGGAAGAAGCGCTCAATGGGATTGTCTGCAACCCAAATATTCCGACGGAAGAAATCTTCACCACGCCGCACCGCTCCCGCGTCAATGGTACAGTTTCAAGCACAAAGCCACTCTTCCATCAGGGCACCCTGATTGACGATATTTCCGTCCGTTTTGAAGACGGCCGTATTGTCGAGGCTCATGCCAGCAAGGGTGAGAACGTTCTGCACCGCATTCTGGACACTGATGAAGGCGCACGACGCATTGGCGAGGTGGCGCTTGTGCCGCATTCCTCTCCAATTTCCTCCAGTGGAATTCTCTACAAGAACACATTGTTTGACGAGAATGCTTCCAGCCATATCGCCCTTGGTCAGGCTTACACCAAATGCATGGTCGATATTGAAGGCCTGACGCCGGAACAGCTTCTTGAGCGCGGCGTTAATGACTCGCTGATCCATATCGACTGGATGATCGGGTCGGACAAGATTGATCTCGACGGCCTCAAGGATGGAACGCGCACGCCTCTCATGCGTGCTGGTGAATGGGTAATTTCATGATTTTTCGACGCGGCCTCCTCCCTGCCCTCGCCTTGGCAACAGGGGCAATCGCTCCCTTGACTGCTGTCGCTCAAGGCGCTCCCAGCCAAACACAGATCGACGGCCAGTCAGGCCAGCAATCTGCCCAGATTCCCCCGCAGTTCCGTGCTGATGCGGAACGGGCCATGCGATACGTGCTTCCCGCAGATTTTATGCCACGCGCGGTCTCCACGATCAGCGAGTTTCAGGGGCGGAATATCCAGCCCCCCAATTCGCAGGGCCTTGGGCTTCAGGACATGATTGCCCGAACGAGTCAGGTGCCCGGCTTCCCGGAAGTGCTTCGCTCTCACGGCTTCACCCCGGAAACATTCATTATCGGCATGACGACCTTCGGCATGACACTGGCTGCCAGCAATGGGCAGGTTCCTGCCGGGATGCCTACTCCCAACCCGTCCAACGTCGCGCTGTTCAAAGCCCACCCGGATCAGGTCAACGCCCTGATGCAAGCCATGGGCAACCCACCACACTGATGTCTTCCGGCATACCCTTCTGGAAAGGGTATGCCTTCTTTTCCGGACGCAGCGCTGGTAAAACAGCGCCATGTCCGTGATGCTCGATCCCTCTACGCTTCCATCCGTCAATATTCTTGGCCTGGCCCAATCTGGCGCCATTCTTCGTACCGAACGCGAAACACCGCCTGACGGTATTCCAGCCTTCGTCACGAAAGCAGGATGGGACGAACTGATTGCAGCGCATGCTGACAACCATGCCGCCCCTCATCTCATCGTGCTTCCCGCTCTTGAAAAAGCCGTCAACCGCATTTTGGCTCACGCAGCTGAAGCGGCTCAGAGCGAAGGCAAGACCGCACCCGTTATCAGTCTCGAAAGCGATCTTTTCCCCAGCGATCCCACCTTGATTCTGGCGTTCGTGAGAGACGAGACGCATCCAGTCGCCTGCGCTCTGATCGGAACCGCAGACCATCTGGTGGGGATGCTTCGGGGCGACGGATCAGTTTAGGCTTCGTTGCCTCAGAGCCAGTTCATCCAGAGCAGCTTGCTCTTTGCGAAGAAGATGCTGCTGAATTTCACCCCGCTGTTTTTCTTCCAGCTTTTCCACGGCCTTCAGGGCCGCCTGCGCCATCAGAAGAGCTGACCTGATGCAGTCTCTGTCCATTGCTGCCTGACGGCATTTTTCCTGAGCCTCAGAAATGGCCCGTTGGCCAACGGGCAGCCAGCGACTGAAAGCCTCAACGGCCTCATCATCCGCAGTCGGATCAGAAGCCAGCTTCTGCTCCATCAGCAATTGTTGATGCTTTTGACCAAGCGCCGTTTCTGCGGCAGTTTCCCGCGCCACGGCCTCTGCAAAAGCCTTTTTCACATCTGCAAGTTCGTGACGTCTCAGACGACGAAGAACCTCAAGTGGCATCTGCCGCATTGCTTTTTCTCCGAGAAGGGTCAGGCGGTCGCGCCCATGATGGTTGCAAGCTGCTCAAAGGCATCCAGACACCCCGAGCGTTCGTTTTTCCCCTGAGACAGAAATGCATCAAGCTGAGGCATAAGGCGGATTGCCTCGTCCACATCTTTCTCTGTCCCCGGTTTATAGGCACCCAGCCGGATCATGTCGGCCATGCGCTCATAGGTTGCCATGGTCGCGCGCGCCTGGCGCGTTAGCCTGTTTTCCTCTGCGGAATTACACCCAGGCACTGCCCGAGACAGAGACCGCAACACGTCGATAGCCGGATAGCGTCCCTGCTCTCCGATCTTTCGATCAAGAACGATGTGCCCATCCAGAATACCACGCACCGCATCAGCAACAGGCTCGTTGTGATCGTCACCTTCCACCAGAACCGTAAACAGAGCCGTAATCATTCCCTTGCCCGGATAGCCAGGCCCCGCACGCTCCAGAAGCTTTGGCAGTTCGGCAAAAACCGAAGGCGGGTACCCCCGGGTTGCAGGTGGTTCCCCTGCTGACAGACCAATTTCTCGCAAGGCCATGCAATAACGGGTTACGCTATCCATCAGAAGAAGGACCGATTTGCCCTGATCCCTGAAATGCTCGGCGATCGCCATGGCAGAGACAGCAGCATCCCGGCGCATCAATGGTGGGGTGTCGGAGGTCGCAATCACAACAACACTTCGCGCAAGACCTTCCGCGCCAAGGTCGTCTTCAATGAGCTCGCGAACCTCGCGGCCTCGCTCACCAACAAGCGCAATCACCGCGACGTCACAGTCTGCTCCCCGCGCCAGCATGGACAACAGCGTCGACTTACCAACACCGGATCCTGCGAATAGGCCTAGCCTTTGACCGCGCCGACAGGTTGTAAACGCATCAAGGGCCCTCACTCCCAGATCGATCCTGCCTCCAAGCCTCGCGCGCGTTGCAGCATTGGGAGGGGAATTGAGAACGGGTTGCTGATCCAGAGCGGGAACCAAGGCCCCTTTCCCGTCCATCGGCACGCCAAGCGGATCGACAACACGCCCCAGCCAGCTTTCATTAACTCCAAGAGACGCCGAAGACTGACGGCTCAGGGGAATACGCGCCTCACAACCCGGCCCGATACCTTCGAGACTGCCAAAAGCCATGACCCGAGCATGTGCATCATAAAATCCTACAACCTCTGACTGTATGAGGCTCCCGGAACGAGAACGGATTGCGATTCGATCTCCGATTGAAACGAATCCTTTCAGCCCGCGAATTGTTACACACAACCCAGTTACGTCTTGGACCGTCCCCACTGCACCGTCAGGTTGCAAGGGTGCCACCTTTTCCAGCAGTCCTTTGAGACGGCCGGAAATCGCCTTTTTTTCCTGTTTTTGGGCGGTTCCAATCATTTTTCGAACGCTAAACCGAGAAGGTTAACAAAACCTGAAGCGAACACACTTAATGAAGGAATGATGAAAAATTTACGCTTTTTGGTTTATGTCTATCGACATACACAACCTTAGGTAGTAACCATTACTTCACCAATCCGGGAGTTGAAAAACATGCGTATCCTTCTTGTCGACAGTGATCTTCAGGCCGCAGCCACTCTGTCCCAGATCCTGCGGACAGCCGCTTTCACCGTGGATCACACGGCATCAGGTGAAGAAGCCATCGAGATGCTCCGCCATTACGATTACGACGTGATGGTTCTCGAACTGATGCTGAACGACATTGAGGGATATGACGTCATCCGCCGGGTCCGCTCCGCCCGCATCACAACGCCTATTCTCGTTCTGTCCGCCCTGCTCCGTCCACAAGCCAAGATCCGGGCATTCTCGATGGGCGCGGATGACTACATGACGAAGCCTTACGATCCCGGCGAACTGATCGCTCGCCTTCAGGCAGTCATGCGCCGCTCTCGCGGATTTGCCGAACCCTGCCTGCGGGTTGGCAATCTGGAACTCGATCTGAACGGCAAGAACGTCACGGTTGACGGAACAGCCCTGCACCTGACTGGCAAGGAATATGCCATTCTGGAATTACTGGTTATCCGCAAGGGCTCAGTCCTGACGAAAGACGCCTTTCTAAACCACCTGTACGGCGGCATCGATGAGCCGGAAATGAAAATTATCGATGTGTTCATCTGCAAGCTTCGCCGAAAGCTGCAAAAAGCCGGAGCTGGAAATCTGATCGCGACGGTCTGGGGGCGTGGATATATTCTGCGTGACGAACAAAGCGTCGAAACTACTTCCACTCTTCAGGCCGAGCCCCCGCGCGCAGTTCAACCCATTACAACATTCGCCTGAAAGCAGCGTTCAGGATTGGTGCCATTCAGGCCGGATCGTCACACCATGATCGACCGGCCCGTGTCCCCGCCCCAATTCGGGCGCATGTAACAGCGCCAGTCTGAGATACTGGTTCCCACGCACAACCGCAGCCTCCAGACTCATACCCTGCGCGACACCCGTAGCAATCGCACTCGCCAGAGTGCACCCCGTGCCATGCGTATGACGGGTCTTTATCCTTTCACCACGAAGAACAACTTCGCGCCCATCGGGAAAGACCAGAAGGTCTTCAAGTTCATCTCCATGAAGATGTCCCCCTTTGAGCAGAACGGCTCCTGCACCTTTTTCCTGCAATACCTGCGCCGCAGATCGCATCCCATCCAGATCGGCGATGACCTGCCCCGTCATGACTTCAGCTTCGGGAATATTCGGCGTTACAACCAGAGCGCGAGGAAGCAGGCGTGTCATCACGGCTTCCACTGCTTCGGGGTCGAGTAAAACAGATCCACTTGTGGAAACCATGACAGGATCAAGCACAAGCGGCAGCTCTGACCGCCGACCCAATTCATCTGCTATGACATGAACGATTGCGGCATTTGCCAGCATGCCTGTCTTGCAGCAGTCCGCTCCAAGATCATCCAGAACAACCTGCATCTGCTGAAGCACAAACGCAGGCGACACAGCTTCAACCCCAAAGACGCCCAACGTGTTCTGAGCGGTCAAAGCTGTAATGGCGCTCATGCCAAATCCGCCAAGCGCCGTTACAGTCTTGAGATCAGCCTGGATTCCAGCTCCTCCGCCTGAATCACTTCCGGCAATGGTCAAAACCCGGCCAATCATCGCTTAGTTTCCCGTAATAGCGCGGATCGCGTCACAGACATGGTCCACAACTTCAACAACGAGAGTCTCGTCTTCAGCTTCCGCCATAACGCGGATCAGCGGCTCCGTTCCGCTAGCCCTCAAAACCAGACGCCCCCGACCTGCAAGACGCTCTTCAGCCCAGGATTTCGCAGCAGCCAGTTCAGGACTGCTCAGCGGGCTCACACCCGAATAGCGAACATTTTTCAGAAGCTGCGGAAACGGCTCAAAGACCTTGCAGATTTCGCTAGCTGGCTTTTTGGTTTCAACTGACACGGCCAGCACCTGCAACGCAGCAATCAGGCCGTCGCCCGTCGTGGCATAATCGGACAACACCATATGCCCGGATTGCTCACCACCAAGATTGCCACCATTCTCGCGCATCCGCTCAACAACATACCGGTCACCAACGGCGGTCCGCTGGAGTTCCAGCCCTACTTCTGAAAGTGCCTTCTCCAGCCCCATGTTGGACATGACGGTCGCCACAACAGTCGTGCTGCGGAGGCGATCATGCTGCTTCCAGAATTTGGCAATCAGACCGAGGATCTGGTCTCCATCGACCAGGGTACCGTTCTCATCGGCGATCAGTACGCGGTCAGCATCGCCATCCAGAGCAATTCTGAAATCTGCCTTATGCTCCTTTACAGCCGCACAAAGTTTCTCTGGATGCGTTGAACCCACACCGTCGTTGATGTTCAGACCATCTGGAGAGCAGCCAATCTTAATGACTTCCGCCCCAAGCTCCCACAGAGCCGTCGGCGCTACGCGATAGGCCGAGCCATTCGCACAATCGAGAACAATCTTCAGTCCATCAAGACGCAACCCACGAGGGAACGAGGCCTTGGCATTCTCAATGTAACGGCCCGCTGCATCGTTCAGACGTGAAGCCCGACCAATCTGCTCCGGAGACGCCAGACGCCCAGACAAGTCCTCACCCATCAGGGTCTCGATCTCTCCTTCAACGTCGTCGGAAAGTTTGAACCCATCCGGCCCGAACAGCTTGATACCGTTATCCGTAAAAGGGTTATGGGATGCGGAGATCATCACCCCGAGATCGGCACGAAGTGAACGTGTCAGCATGGCGATGGCAGGTGTCGGCAGCGGACCAACAAGAATGACATCCATGCCCGCAGATAGAAAACCGGCTACAAGCGCGCACTCAATCATGTAGCCCGACAGACGCGTGTCCTTGCCCAGAACAACACTGTGTCGGCGGCTCTGATTGCGCATGAAGTACAGCCCGGCCGCCTGTCCGAGTTTCTGGGCAACCTCTACCGTCATCGGTGCGGTATTGGCTGTTCCCCTGATCCCGTCCGTACCGAACAGTGCCCTCTTGCTGGCCATGGTCATGAAATCCTGCATGTCTCAATAGATAAGAAAAAGGCGCGGCATCGAGGGGGAAACCCCCTCAATGACGCGCCTGATGGTGCGGTTAACGGTCTGATTAGCCCGCCTGTGGAGCCGGATCAAACGCGCCTGGACGTGTTGTTGGCACAGAAGCACGGCGATTATCGGGCAACTGTTCGTCGTCCGAAGCGCGCTCAATAGCCTCACCGCGCATGATACGGCCTACGTCATCGCCCGTCAGCGTTTCATATTCAAGAAGCGCTGCTGTCAGACGATGCAGATCATCGATATGCGTCAGAAGAAGCTCACGCGCCTGCTGATAAGCCGTATCGATGAGTACCTTGATCTCCGTGTCGATCTCACGGGCCGTCTGCTCGGACAAGTTCTTGTTCTGCGTCACGGAATGACCCAGGAACACTTCCTGACCATTATCACCGTAAGAGATCATACCGAGCTTATCGCTCATGCCCCATTCGGTCACCATCCGGCGTGCCAGATCAGTCGCACTCTTGATGTCGCCCGAGGCACCCGCACTGACTTCTTCGGGACCGAAGATGATTTCTTCAGCCACACGACCACCCATGGCGATCACGAGACGGGCAAGGCACCATTTCCGGCTGTAGGAGATATTATCCTTCTCCGGCAGCGTCATCACCAAGCCCAACGCACGACCACGCGGCACAATCGTTGCCTTGTGGATCGGATCACTGCCCGGCGTGAAAATGGCGCAGATGGCATGCCCGGATTCATGATACGCGGTGGAACGCTTCTCATCTTCGGTCATGACCATGGAGCGGCGCTCCGCACCCATCATGCCCTTGTCTTTGGCTTCCTCGAACTGAGCCATACCAACCGTCCGACGTCCCTGACGAGCCGACATCAGTGCGGCTTCATTCACAAGATTGGACAGATCCGCACCCGAGAAGCCCGGCGTCCCGCGAGCGATCACCTTTGGATCCACATCAGAGGACAGCGGCACCTTTTTCATATGAACGCGCAGGATCTTCTCACGACCGGCTACATCCGGGTTCGGCACGACAACCTGACGGTCAAAGCGGCCTGGACGCAACAGAGCTGGATCAAGCACGTCCGGACGGTTCGTTGCGGCAATGAGGATAACGCCCTCGTTGCTTTCAAAACCATCCATCTCAACCAGCATCTGGTTCAGGGTCTGCTCGCGTTCGTCGTTACCACCGCCAAGGCCAGCACCACGATGGCGACCGACAGCGTCGATTTCATCAATGAAGATGATGCACGGCGCAGCCTTTTTGCCCTGCTCGAACATGTCGCGCACACGCGATGCACCAACACCCACGAACATCTCTACGAAGTCTGAACCAGAGATCGTAAAGAACGGGACGTTTGCCTCGCCAGCGATGGCTCGAGCCAGAAGCGTCTTACCCGTACCCGGAGGACCGACCAGCAGAGCTCCCTTGGGGATCTTGCCGCCCAGACGGGTGAACTTCTGCGGATCCTTGAGGAATTCAACGATCTCCTCAAGTTCGGCCTTGGCTTCGTCAATACCTGCAACGTCATCAAACGTGACGCGACCGATCTTCTCCGTCAGGAGACGAGCTTTGGACTTGCCGAAGCCCATGGCACGGCCACCGCCTGCCTGCATCTGGCGGAACACCATGAAGCACAGGCCAACCAGCAGCAGAACCGGAAGGTAAGCACCGACATACCGCAGGATCGGACTTTCGCCGCTATCCATCGGCTTTGCAGTGACTTCCACACCAGAGCTCGTCAGACGAGCGGGCAAGCCTGGGTCCAGCGGCGCGTAGGTCTCGAAAGACGTGCCGTTCGTCAGCGTTCCGGAAACATTCTGTTCCTGGATCACGACCGAGCGAACCTGATGTTCATCCACATCATGAATGAAGTCGGAATAAGCGATCTGCTGGGCAGCGTGCTGGCTTCCACCGGGCTGGAAGGCGGTCAGCACTGCCATTCCGACCATGATGATGACCACCCAGATCGCAACGTTACGGCCTAAATTGTTCATCTCGTTCTCTGTCGTCCTTCAGACTGTCCAACCGATGCAGCGTGGCTTCATCATCTTAAACAGGCCGACGTCATAGTCTGCGTTGACTTCATAACATAGGCGCTCCAGCCCACGTTCCTACCCCATTGGGGGAAGGAAAACGCATTTCAGGCCATTTTGGTGCGCTTTTCACCCTGTTGCACCATTTTCTCCGGTCGCAGGAACCCCTCCTGCCCACAGAAAAGGAACAGCGCCGGCTTCCTTCAGAACCTCAGGCAATCCGATGATCTGACCGTTCAGCCAAAGAGCGGGTAGAGTTTTCAGGGCCCCCAGAGGCAAGCCAAGCCTTCTGGCATCCATCTTCAAGGCCCCGTCACCCAAGGCACCGATCAGACAGTCAGTCGGAAGACCTTCCGCATCACAACGCCAACGGCTGTCCCACAAAGCTCCAGTCTCAGCCACAACAGGACGTTGAACCGCCCGTTCCTCACGGACAAGCATCACACCTTCACCGAAACGGCCTGCTGGACGCATGATGACACCACCCAGCGTTCCGTGCCCCTGTTGCGCAAGAGCGAGCACCTGTTCACGAGAGGGACGATACGGACGTCCAGAGACCAGACGGACCAGCGCTGAAAGTGTGTTTTCGCAAATCCCCGCAGGTCTCAGATGAACCCAGCCTGTGGAATGCCAGACCGCATTTTTTGCGAGCACGGCCGCCAGTCTCTCATCTTCAGAATGACGATAACTTTGTGCTGCGACCTGCCACCCCCGGGCTTCATTCCGCTGCATCGGAGACAGATCCTGGCGCCAGCGGACACGCTCAAAGCGCCTGTTCTGATTGGAAGGATCCTCAATACACATAAGACCAGCCGCACGCAACGTCGCACGCAACCGCTCCGGGTGAAGTGTCAGGCAAGGCCGGACGATCCTGACACGACCGCGAAGGGATGTCGCTTCCATCCCCGCCAGCCCTCGCGAGCCACTGCCAGCGTAATACCGCATCCAGACCGTTTCATCCTGATCATGGAGATGATGAGCCACCAGAAGATCCAGGCATCCGGCCTCGACACAGGCCTCTTCCAAAGCTGCAAAACGCGCATCCCGTGCACGTTCCTGAAGTCTACCCTTGGGAAATGGCGCCAGTGTCAGAACACGTGCCTGAAGTCCCAGAGCCTCCAACCGCTCTACCGTCAGAAGTGCCTCAGCACCGGACTCGGGCCGCAAAGCATGATCCACCACAAAAGCCAGAACATGCCGCCGCCAGCGTTTTGCCAGCCATGCCAAAGCCAGGGAATCACCCCCACCCGAAACAGCAAGCCCGACAGGAGCCTGAGGCACATCAGGCAACCATGGCCCTACATTTTCCATCAGGGCGGAAAACTCGTCCGCCCCGACAGGAGCGTTCAGGTCAGTGACAGGCTGCACGTCCACGGAACGTCACAGCGGCAGACTTCACACGAGGCGTGGGCGTTGGAAACTCGTCCTTTAGCTTGTCGAGTGCCTGACAGGCGGAATTCTTGTCGCCCATCGCCAGAAGGGAGGCTGCAACGCCCAGCAGAGAATCCTGAGCCTTGGGAGACTTCGGAGCTTTGTTATAGGCATCGTAATAAGCCACAGCCGACTCACGATACTGCTTCTGACCTGCGAGGGACTGGGCCAGAAGGAACTGGGAATCCATTTTGCCCGACGCGCTTTTGGCCGTCTTGATGGCAAAGCGCGCATTCGTTTCAGCGTCGTCGTATTTGCCGGCTTTCAGCGCGGCATTACCAAGTTTCAGCGCCTCAAGGGCCGTCTTGAGTGCTGCGTCTCCGGCAGCCGGGGCTTCCGCTTCAGCCGCCTTTGCAGTCGAGGGCGCCGATGCGGTAGGCGCCGCTGCCTGTGTCCCGCCGCCGCCATTCTGAGACGCAAACTGCATGTCAGAGATCTGCTTGGACAGATTGGCCTGTGTTTCCTTCTGTGCGTTCGTTAACTGGTCCAGTTCTCCACGCATCTGACGGTTCTGCTCTTCGAGAGCCGAAACACGCTCCAGAAGCTGGGCAACCATGCTTCCATCGCCGCTACCAGACGAACCTCGGGAGGATGAGGAACTAGGTGCAGGCAAAGGTCCACTGTTCTGGATCTGCGAAAGCTGCTGCCGCAATGATGCAATTTCATCCTGAAGGGCAATCGCCTCGCGGGAGGAAATGCCTCCCCCGTCCGATGCATCCTGCGCCAGAGCCGGCAGGACAGGGCAAAGCACAGAAAACGCCGTTCCGAGTATCAGTGCGCGAAGGGGACGGGACAGGGCCATGCAAGATCTCCTGAAACAGTTCAGCACCCGGCCAGGGCGCCCTCTCGCAGTCGCCGGCGAGCACGGCAGAAGAAACAGTCATAAAACAGAAACGGCCGGGGGATAAGCTCCCCCGGCCGTTCAAACTGTCAGTCCGTCGACGGATGACCCGGGTTCAGCGAACCGAGGTGATCGCGTTACGGTTCTGAGCCCATGAGGATTCATCATCGCCATCAGCGGTCGGACGATCCTTACCATAGGAAATCGTCGTGATGCGGGAAGCGCTGACGCCCTTGGCAACCAGATAGTCGCGAGCGGCATTTGCACGGCGCTGGCCGAGAGCAATGTTGTATTCTTCGGTACCACGGTCATCGCAGTTACCAGCGATCTGAACGCTGACCTGCGGGTACTTCTGGAGCCATGCAACCTGCTTGTCCAGCGTCGCACGAGCTTCTTCGGAGAGCTGGGAAACATTCAGCTCGTAGAAGATACGATCGCCAACGTTGGCAACCAGATCAGCTTCGCTGCCGGGCGTCGGGCCAGCTTCCTGCGTAGCTGCGCCAGCACCGGTGCTGTTGCCCGTATCGGTTTTGCCATTGGAGCAGGCTGCGAGAACGAGCGCCAGACCAAGCGCACCAAACACCTTGAACTTCATGTGTCTCAACCCTGAGAACGGTTCCTTTTCGGGAACCGAAATGCGGCATAATGCCGCGTTGTTCCGGACCCCATGCCCTTCATCGGAACCGCTCAAGAGTCGCTCTGCAACTCCCAGCGTGCCCTCTGAAAAACATTGGCCACTAGCGCCCATACCCATGACTTAAATCCGGGGTCAAGCATCCTCTAAGACACACCTTGTGCACCAAAGAACGATTCTGATTCGAAACTAGAAAATGCAACATAAATGTCACAGCATTTGGACAGGAATGTGGCGGAATTCTGCCGGTTGTTTTGCTGAACATTCTTGAAACCGTCAATCATCATGCAGTCGATGCACGGCAGACCAGCGCTGAATGCGGGGCAAAATTCCCCCATCCTCTGGCGTCGCGTCGTTGATTTACAGAACATGCGATGAAACCATGCCGCAAGTGACAAGCGATCCGGGCTCAATCGACTCCACCTAAAGGCGTTTCGTACGCCTCACTCAGGCCTGTCGCCTGCCCTCTTCGCCGAGCTTCAGCTCAAAGCATTCGCTAAGGAAAAACCCTCCATGCCAGAACGATTTCTGACACGGAGGAAACCTGTTCAGCCGTTCAGCGGAGACCAGGCTGGATCGGACGCGCCAGTGGCTGTCCGGATCGGGCGCTCATTGAAGCCCGTGATGTCGATTGTACCGATGCCAGAAGAGAATCCGGCTCCGCCCGCACTAGAGGCGCTCTGACGGCAGAACGCCAGAACACGACCATTTGGACAGAACGTCGGCGATTCAACCGTAAAGCCCTGCGTCAGGATCCGCTCACCCGTCCCATCAGGATTCATCACCCCCAGAGAGAAGCCGCCGTGACCGATACGGGTAAACGCAATCAGATCACCACGCGGCGACCACACCGGAGAACCGTACTGACCCGAGCCGTACGAAATCCGGCGTGCTCCGCCGCCTGATGCGCTCATGATATAAAGCTGCGGGCTACCGCCTCGATCGGAGTTGAACACGATCTGGCTGCCATCCGGGCTGAAGCACGGGCTGGTATCAATGGCGCCACCAGAGCTGGTGATCTGGTGCTTGCTTCGGGAGGCCAGATCCACCACGAAGATGTCCGACCCACCACCACGCGTTGCAGACAGAACAACACGGCTGCCATCAGGCGAGAAACGCGGCGCGAACGAGATGCCATCGAACTCGCCCAGCATCTGCTGACGGCCAGAGCCAAGGTCGAACAGATACACACGCGGACGGTTGTTCGCATAAGACATGAACGCGACCTGATCGCGCGCCGGGTTGAAGCGTGGCGTCAGCGTTAGCCACTGGCCGCCGGTCAGCATACGGGAATTGAACCCGTCCTGATCCATCAGCGCCAGACGCGTAATCTGATGACGACGCGGTCCTGTACGGGCGATGTAGGCGATACGGGTATCAAAATATCCCTTCTCACCGAGCATCCGCTCATAAATCACATCAGCAATAATATGGGCGATACGACGCCAGTTAGACGGAGACGCAGTATAAGCGGTGCCTTGGAGCTGCTCACCAGCCACAACGTTCCACAGCCGCATCTCAACGCGAACGCTGCCTGAACCGACTACGCGCCCTGCCACAGCGGCGCGTGCGCCCTGCGCCTTGAGGGCACTGAAGTCAGGCGTGGAGCCCGGAGGCACATCACCGCTCATGACCTTGAAGAGACCCGTGCTCTCCAGATCAGAGGAAATGACGCCAGAAATCTGCTCGCCCATCCCGGCACCGAAGCTCGGGATCACGATGGGGATCGGCGCCTGACGGGCCTGATCCACGGTAATTTCAGCTTCACCCGGACCAGCCGCAGTGGAGCCTTGGGCAAAAGCAGACAGGGGCGTTGCCAGAAGGCCACCAGCCGCAGCCGTGGCACCAAGAACAGAACGGCGCGATAGCAGCGCGCTCAGAGCATCAGCTTCGGAATCGGAAATGAAGGTCATGATGATTCCTCTAGGGTTTACGGCCTGAAGACAAAACGCAGCTGATGCGTCTGGCCTAGCAGGTTGGAAGGAATGGGCAGATGGGCACAGGTCGGGCTCAGCACTGCATCGCGCGCACGCTCCGCCAGCACACGATAGGATGGGTCTGACGCCATCTTCGCTGCTGTGTCTGGAGCATACTTCACAAGACGTGCCTCACCCGTTGCATCCACCGTCACAATCAGATGCGCGACAAAGCTCGCATAGTTCCGCGCTTCCGTGTCTTCCGTGTAGCAACGCCGCACGGAACCACCGATGGCTTTCTGATCCGCCATGGACAGGGACTTCGTAATATCCCCGTTCGGAACACCGCCGCCATCCGGCGCACCACCCTGTGGCGGGTTGGCTTTCGCCTTGGGCGCATGCGTCTGCTTCTGGTCTGACCGGAAGCTGTCCAGCGTGGCCAGCAGGGAATGACTGTCCGCCTGCGTATTCTTGGACGCATTCGGCTGAGTCATATGCGAGAACTTCGGCGTATCCGGCAGCTTGTCAGCCTTCTGCGTCTGCGGGCTGGGCGGGGCCACCATCGTCGACTTGGTCGGCGGGGATGGCTTCGGCGGCGACGCAGGCACAGGTTCCGGCGACGGTTCCGTGATCTTGGGCGGAAGCTTCGTCGGCGGCAGAGGCTGAGGCTTGGTCTCAAGCGCTGGCGGAACCGGCTGCGGCGGCGGTGGAGGCGGCGGCGGTTCTTCCGTGGGCGCCTTCAAAGGAGGCGTCGGGGACGGAGGAGCCTCGTTCTTCACGGGCGCAGGAGCCGGCGCTGGCTTGGGAGCCGGATGGTCAGCCTTGATAGGATGAGTGGGAGGACCAGCCTCCTCGAACTCCATCTGCACCGCCGGGGGTTCCGGCGGCTCAGGAGGTTTCTCGAACGGGATCCGCACCACCAGGTACAGGATCAGTGCCGCATGGACACCAACCGAACCCAGCAGCGCGTTGCGAAAGCGACGCCTGTCCGAACGACGTGGACGCACCACTGGCGAAGTCCTTTACTGGCCGCTCTGAGGCTGCTGAGCAAGCAGCGCCACATGCGTAAAGCCGCCAGACGTGATCTGACCCATAACCTGCATCACGCGGCCATAGTCGATATGCGCATCGGCACGAACGAAGATCCGATGGTTCGGATCATTCTGGGACTGGACCTTAAGCTGGTCCACAAGCTGTTCCGGCGTGATCGGATCTTCGCCCAGATACAGCGAACCGTCATTGCGCAGCGAAACCGTGATGGGCTTCGTATCCGCATTGACCGGGCTGGCATCCGTTTTGGGCAGATCAACATTGACGCCACTGGTCATCATTGGTGCCGTCACCATGAAGATGATGAGCAGCACAAGCATGACGTCTACCAGTGGTGTGACGTTGATCTCGGATGCCGGACGCCGACGACGGCTCCCTGCGCGTCCTCCTCCAGCGGACATCCCCATGGATCAGGCCTTCCCGCTGGACGTCTCGTCAGCACGCTCTTCGGACTGACGGGACAGGATGGCGGCGAATTCGGTTCCGAAAGCCTCCATACGGTCCGCAAACTTGTCCGTGGAGTTGCTGAGAACGTTATAGGCAACGTAGGCGGGAATAGCCGTTACAAGGCCAATGGCTGTTGCGAACAACGCTTCGGAAATACCCGGGGCCACGACCGAAAGGTTGGTGTTGTGCATGGCGGCAATCGAGCCGAACGCATGCATGATACCCCAGACCGTACCGAACAGACCCACGAACGGTGCTACCGGACCAATCGTCGCCAGGAAGATCAGGCGACGGCCCAAACGATCATTCTCGCGGGAAACGGTAATATTGATGGCACGGTCGATACGGTCCCGCACGCCACCACGCGCCAGGTCGATCCCGACGATACGTGCCGAACGACGCCATTCGCCCATGGCTGCACCGAATACGGCAGCCATCGGATGCGTCGGGCGGGCACCATCGGATTCGTAGAGGTCGTCCAGCGAACCGCCGGACCAGAAACGGTCTTCAAATTCCGTCGCTTCACGATTCACGCGACGCATCAGAATGATTTTTTCCGCGATGATCGCCCACACGCCTGCACTGCACAGGACGAGCCCGATCATGACCAGCTTTACGACGATGGACGCGTGCAGGAACAGGTCCAGAGGCGACAGACCGGCCGCACCGACCGCCCCAAGCGCACTCGAACTTACCTCATGATCCACTGTTCTCTCCTGTCCAGATCCTGTCCCTTACGGGTCAGGTCTCTCCATTGCACTTCGTGAGGAAACAGGAAAGTGGGTCAGACCTCTCCAGCCTCGAGTTTTCGAACAGCATCACACCAGCGAGGCGGAATTTTGGCAGGTTTCATTGTTTCTGCAGAAAGGCAGGCCAGTTCCACATCAATGACAACGGCGGTTTCGTTACCCTTTGAGAAATTCCGCACTGTCTGCTGAAGTTTCAACCGTGTTGGCGTCATGGCCTCCAGCGCAGTCTCGATTTCCATTTCATCATCGAGTCGCAATGGGGAGCGATACCGGATGCTGGCCTGCCGGACGACGAAGGCCAGACCGAAATCATTCAGAAGTTCCGTGACGGACGCATCCGCATCCCGCATGGCCTCGCTGCGCGCACGTTCAGCAAAACCGAGATAGCGCGCGTGATAGACAATCCCCCCGGCATCCGTGTCTTCGTAATAAACCCGGAACCGGATTTTATGCGTTGCCATCAGATCCTCCGCTCATTTGCCCAGTTTCAGGCCGTCGTATCGTCATCGAGCGCAGAAAGGAGATCCACCTGGCTCGCTGGCGGGTTCAGCCCCAGATGCCGCCAGCCTGCCTCACCCAGCATGCGACCTCGTGCCGTCCGAAGCACCATGCCTTCCTGAATCAGGTAAGGCTCAATGACATCTTCCAATGTATCGCGGGCTTCCGCCAGACCGGCTGCGAGCGTTTCAACGCCCACCGGGCCGCCATGATGGTGTTCCGCAATCCGCACCAGATAGCGCCGGTCCATCGCATCCAGACCGCGCTCATCAACTTCAAGACGTGAGAGCGCCGCATCCGCCGTGGCGCGATCGATAATCGGCTTCTTCGCCACCAAAGCAAAATCCCGCACCCGACGCAGAAGACGCCCGGCAATACGCGGCGTCCCACGGGAACGGCGTGCGATTTCTTCCGCGCCATCGTCATTCAGATGCACACCGAGCTTGGTCGCTCCACGAGACACAATGGCCCGCAGTTCATCCGGCGTATAAAAAACAAGTCGCAGGGGAATGCCGAAGCGATCCCGCAAAGGCGTGGCCAGCAGACCCGCACGCGTCGTCGCGGCAACAAGCGTGAACGGCGCGAGATCAATCCGGACAGATCGAGCCGCTGGCCCCTCTCCGATAATCAGATCGAGCTGGAAATCCTCCATCGCAGGATAGAGAATTTCCTCAATCGCAGGCTGAAGACGGTGAATTTCGTCAATGAACAACACATCGCGTGGCTGGAGATTCGTCAGAATCGCCGCCAGATCTCCTGCCCGCTGAATGACTGGCCCGGACGTTGCCCGGAACCCGACACCCAACTCACGGGACACAATCTGTGCCAGGGTCGTCTTACCCAGACCCGGAGGGCCATGCAGCAAGACGTGATCCAACGCCTCACCACGAGCCTTGGCAGCCTCGATGAAGATAGCAAGATTTTCCCGGCTGGCTTTCTGCCCCGTAAAATCAGCAAGGCTCTCCGGCCTTAACCCGCTCTCTGCAATGTCTTCCGGCAGACGAGCCGGGTCCGTTTCCCGAAATTCGCTCATCGGGCCAGTTCCTTCAGGCAAAGACGGATGGCCAGATCAAGGCTGGCATTCTCATTTTCAGCCAGAACACGACTCAGTACCGGCCACGCTTCTGCCCGACGGAAGCCGAGACCCGCCAGAGCCAGCAGCGCATCATTTTCAACACTTGCTCCGGTCACGATCCCCGGCATTGGTGCAGCAGTCCCGCCACCCGGCATCTTGGCGACCTTGTTCCGTAGTTCGCTCAGAATACGGTCTGCAAGGCGTGGCCCGACACCCGCAGCCCGCGTCAAAGACCCACGGTCTCCGGCATTGATGGCCAGCAGAATTTCACCTGGCGAGTTGGCCGACAAAATGGCCAGCGCAACCTTGGCGCCCACGCCCTGAACCGTTGTCAGCAGACGGAACCACTCGCGCTCATCACCGGTCGCAAACCCGTACAGCAGGATCGCATCTTCCCGGACGACTGTCTCGATCAGCAGACGTGCCACTTCCGGGGGGTGCGGAACCGTGCCGAGCGTGCGCGTTGAGGCGGACACCACATAACCAACGCCATTGACGTCTACGATGCAGCGCTCGCCTTCAATCTGCCCGACAAGGCCAGTCAGTTGTCCGATCATGCCATTCGCCTTCCGACAGCCACGTGCGCTGCGCTGGCACGATGATGCGCGTGGCAGATCGCCACGGCCAAAGCATCGGACGCATCAGCCTTGTGAATAGCCACACCCGGAAGCAGGCGCTTCACCATCATCGTGACCTGCTCCTTTGTGGCAGACCCTGTCCCCACAACGGATTTCTTGACCGTCATGGCGCCATATTCTGCGACGGGAAGCCCTTCATAGGCAGGCGTCAGAAGCGCCACACCGCGCGCATAACCGAGTTTGAGTGTGGAGGAGCCGTTGCGGTTCACGTAAGTTTCCTCAACCGCAGCTTCAGCGGGAGCATACTCACGGATCAGATTCTGGAGCTTCCCATGCAGCTCACAAAGCCGCAGGGGAACCGATTCCTGGCCATCCGTTGCGATCACACCGGAAGCCACATGCTTCAGGCGATTGCCATCCACATCAATAATCCCCCAGCCCATGAAACGCAGGCCGGGGTCGATGCCCATCAGACGGATCAAGCGGCGAGCGCCTGAGCCACGTCATCCGGAAGGTCAAAGTTGGCGTACACAGCCTGAACGTCGTCGTTGTCTTCCAGAACGTCGATCAGCTTCAGAACCGTCCGGGCCTTCTCTTCATCCAGCGAAACGCTGTTTTCCGGACGCCAGTCCAGCTTGGCGGACTGCGGCTCGCCAAATCGGCTCTCAAGGCCGTCACGAACCGCGAAGAAATTTTCCATCTCGCAGGTGATCTCGTGACCGTCCTCGGTCAGCACGGCATTGTCAGCACCTGCCTCAATGGCGGCTTCAAGCATTTCGTCTTCGGACGCGGCATCGACCGGATAGGTCACAACACCCAGACGCTGGAACATGAAGGACACCGAGTTCGATTCACCCAGTGAGCCGCCATGCTTGGAAAATGCAGCACGGACTTCGCCAGCCGTACGATTCCGGTTGTCGGTCAGGCCTTCGACAATGATCGCCACGCCAGCCGGGCCGTAGCCCTCATAGCGGACTTCCACATAGTCTTCCCCGCCAGCAGCACCGGATGCCTTCTTGATGGCGCGCTCGACATTGTCCTTTGGCATATTCGCTTCGCGGGCAGCCGTAACACCCGCACGAAGCCGTGGGTTGGATGCCGGATCCGGCAGGCCAGACCGCGCTGCAACCGTGATTTCACGCAGGATCTTGGCAAACTGCTTGGCGCGCTTGGCATCCTGCGCGCCCTTGCGGTGCATGATGTTCTTAAATTGCGAATGACCGGCCATCGGTCGCTCCTTCCTCTACGGGTGTCAGAGGCTCAGGCGAGCCTGCCATGACAGTGTTTGAACTTCTGGCCCGATCCACACGGGCAAAGCGCATTGCGCGGCGTCTCTTCATACCACCGCTGAAGCGTGGCTGCATCTGGCTCTTCTGCCGCACCCTGCGCCGCAAACTGCGGCTGAGGCGCGGCAAAGCTCATAACCGGCTGCGAAGCCTGCTCAAGAGATGCTGGAGCGGACGGCGGAGCCTCGAACGTCTCATGCTGGGCGGATGTATCCACGACCGGATAAGGCGGCGGCTCACTCACAGCCTGAATGCGGCACATGGTCTGCGTCACGCGCATCCGCATGTCATCCAGCATGGCCGTGAACATCTGGAAGGCTTCCTGCTTGTACTCGTTCAGGGGATCACGCTGACCATAAGCACGCAGGCCAATGCCCTGACGGAGCTGGTCCAGCCCATGCAGATGCTCTTTCCACACAGCATCGAACGTCGTGAGCACAACCTGCTTCTCGATCATGCGCATGAGTTCCGGCCCCATGTTCGCAGTACGGGCGGCCTGAGCCTTCTGGGCTTCAGCTTCCACACGCTCGATCACGCCTTCTGCATCCATGCCATCTTCCTTTGCCCATTCGGCAATCGGAAGATCGAGGTTCAGGGTCTCTATCAGGCTCTTGGAAAGTCCTGCCGTATCCCAGGCTTCCGCAAAGGACTTCTCAGGAATATGGGCGTGAACCAGATCCTCGATAGTGTGCAAACGCAGCTCCGCGATCACACCAGACAGATCTTCAGACGACATGTATTCCTTGCGCTGGGAATAGACTTCCTTGCGCTGGTCATTCATGACGTCGTCGTATTTCAGCGTGTTCTTGCGCATGTCGAAGTTGCGGGCTTCAACGCGCTTCTGAGCCTTCTCGACGGCCTTGTTCAGCCAGGGGTGAACAATCGCCTCCCCTTCTTTCAGTCCCATCTTCTGCATCATCGCGCCCATACGGTCGCCAGAGAAAATGCGGATCAGATCGTCTTCAAGTGACAGGAAGAAACGGGAATTACCCGGATCGCCCTGACGCCCCGAACGGCCACGCAGCTGGTTATCAACACGACGGCTCTCATGACGCTCCGTCCCGATGACATACAGACCACCGGATTCATGAACGGCGCCATGATTGGCCTCGACAGCAGCCCGGATCTCCTCGGTGATGCGCGCGCGTTCCGCTTCATCTTCGATGCCGTCCGTGTAGGCATGGGTCAGCATTTCAATATTGCCACCCAGCTTAATGTCCGTACCACGACTAGCCATGTTCGTGGCGATCGTGATGGCACCCGGGGCACCAGCCTGCGCAATGATGCTGGCTTCTTTTTCATGGTGCCGTGCATTGAGCACGTTATGCTTGATGCCGCGTCCGGTCAGGATGCTGGAAAGGTATTCACTCTTTTCGATGGACGTCGTGCCCACCAGGATCGGCTGTCCCTTCGCACTGACTTCCTGAATCAGATCGGCAACAGCATTGAATTTCTCGCCGGCCGTCAGATAAACTTCATCGTCCGTATCAATCCGCTTCACCTGACGGTTCGTCGGGATTTCCACAACCGTCAGGTTGTAGATTTCCGCAAATTCGTCAGCCTCGGTCATGGCCGTACCGGTCATGCCGGACAGCTTCGGATACAGACGGAAATAATTCTGGAACGTGATGGATGCGAGCGTCTGGTTTTCCTGCTGGATTTCGACGTGCTCTTTCGCTTCCAGCGCCTGATGCAGACCATCGGAATAACGACGCCCGTCCATCATACGGCCAGTGAATTCATCAATGATGATCACCTTGCCATCACGGACGATGTAATCAACGTCTCGCGTAAACAGCGTATAGGCCCGCAGGGACTGCTGAACGTGATGAACCACAGCCACGTTATGGATGTCGTACAGACCGCCTTCCTGCAGAACGCCGGCTTCACTCAGAAGCTCTTCAATCCGGTGAGAGCCAGCCTCGGTCAGCGTAACGCTGCGCTGCTTCTCATCCTTGTCGAAGGTCTCGGGTTCCAGCACCAGCTTCGCCACGACCGCGTCAACCGTCCGGTACAGGTCTGAACTGTCGTCGGCGGGGCCAGAAATGATCAGCGGCGTCCGGGCTTCGTCGATCAGGATGCTGTCCACTTCATCCACGATCGCGTGGTTGAACGGACGCTGCACCATGTCGCCAAGCGAATATTTCATATTGTCGCGCAGATAGTCGAAGCCGAACTCGTTGTTCGTTCCGTAGGTAATATCTGCGGCATAGGCTTCACGACGCTCTTCATCCGCCAGATTGGGGATGATCACGCCGGTCGTGAGGCCAAGGAAGCTGTAAAGAACCGACATTTCCTCAGCATCACGACGGGCCAGGTAGTCGTTCACCGTTACGACATGCACACCCTTGCCGGACAGCGCGTTCAGGTAAACGGCCAGCGTGGCAACAAGGGTCTTACCCTCGCCTGTCCGCATTTCGGCAATACGGCCGTCATGCAGAACCATCGCACCGATCAACTGCACATCGAAGTGACGCTTACCCAGCACACGACGGGACGCTTCACGGCAGACAGCAAAGGCTTCCGGCAGCATCGCATCCAGCGTTTCGCCTTTGGCGACGCGTTCTTTGAACTCTACCGTCTTATGCTGAAGCTGCTCGTCACTGAGCGCCTGAACCGTGGGCTCCAGAGCGTTGATCTCGGGCACACGGCGCTGATACGCCTTGAGCGAACGATCATTGGCGGAACCGAAGAGGGCGCGTGCGAGGCGTGCGAACATGCTGAACCTTGAGATGCCGAGCACCCGATCAGAAGCTCTTTCCACCAGCGGAAAGACCTCCCAAACCGGGCAATCACGATTTTCACGTCACGTGGAGATAGGACCCGCGTGCCCACGGGTCAATGGAGAGGCACCCGAGAGGTCCACTAAAATGCCCATTTCCGGAGTGTGACGGAATGGTAAGGGAGCACGCTCTTGCAGGGTTGAGCGCGCTTTGTCATGGTGCTGCCCATTCGTTTTCCTCCTTCTTTATGGTCCGAGGTATTTTCATGCGGCTTTCCCGCTCCACTCTCGCCTGTGCGGCACTCCTGGCTGGCACGTCGGTTTCAGCTCCTCTCGCCTTTGCGGCTCCGGCAACCCCGGCTGCAGCTCCGGCACCGGCTGCAGCCCCTGCTCCGAAGCCGGACATGGTGATCGCAACCGTCAACGGCGAAAAGATTACCCTCGGTGATGTCCAGCAGGCTGCTGGCAACCTGCCGCCGCAGGCCCGTCAGCTTCAGCCGTCCATGCTGATCCCGCTGCTGGTCAACCAGCTCGTTGATCAGAAGGCGATCCAGATCGCTGCTGGCAAGGAAGGTCTGACCAACAAGCCGGAAGTCAAGGCTGCCATGCAGAACGCTGCCAACAGCGCCCTGCAGAATGCCTATCTGGAAGAGAAAGTCGCCCCGCTCGTAACCGATGCGGCCATGCACGACTATTATCAGGCGCATTACGCCAACCAGAAGCCTGAGCAGGAAGTTCACGCTCGCCACATCCTTGTGGAGACGGAAGCACAGGCCAAGGACATCATCGCCCAACTCAACAAGGGCGCTGACTTCGCGAAGCTTGCTGGCCAGCTCTCCAAGGACAAGGGTTCCGCTGGTGCAAACGGTGGCGATCTTGGCTGGTTCAAGAAGGGCGACATGCTGCCGGCTTTCTCTGACGCCGCGTTCGCTATGAAGCCGAACACGATCTCCCAGACGCCGGTGCACACGCAGTACGGCTACCACGTGATCCAGGTTCTGGGCACGCGAACCGCTCCGATCCCGAGCTTCGACCAGATCCACGACCAGGTCCGTCAGGAACTGATCCGTGACAAGGTTCGCCAGATCGTTCAGCAGGCTGAATCGCAGGTGAAGGTTGTTCACTTCGACGCACAGGGCAAGCCGATCGCTGATGCCCCGGCTGCAGCTCCAGCCAAGAAGTAAGACCATGGGAAAGCCGATCGCCGTGTCTCCGCTGTCCCGTCCCCTCCCGGACCTTTCAACGGTTGCCGGCGTACGGCTTTCCGCCGTTGCCGCGGGCGTCCGCTATCAGGGCCGAACGGACCTGATGCTGGCGGAATTTGCCCCCGGCACGGTTGTCGCAGGCGTTTACACGCGTAACGCCTGCCCTGGCGCACCCATCCTGTGGTGCCGTCAGGCCCAGACAACCCCCTATGCCCGCGCGCTTCTGGTCAACGCCGGAAACGCCAATGTCTTCACCGGACGTGCAGGCATTCAGGCCTGTGAAGACTGCGCTGATGCTGTCAGCGCCATGTTCGACTGCCCGCCGCAGGACGTGTTCCTCGCCTCAACGGGCGTTATTGGCGAGAAACTTCCCCAGCAGCGCATTATTGATGCCCTTCCCGCCGCTCAGGCCGGTCTGGACGAGAACAACTGGGAACAGGCTGCCCGCGCCATCATGACGACGGACACCTTTCCGAAGGCTGCCCGCCGTGACGTGACCATTCACGGAACACCCGTTCGCCTCCAGGGCATCGCCAAGGGCTCCGGCATGGTCGCCCCCGACATGGCCACGATGCTGGCCTACGTCGCGACGGACGCCAAAATTCCGCAGAACATTCTCCAGTCCCTGCTTTCTGCCGGCTGCGCCAAAAGCTTCAATGCCATCACGGTCGATTCGGACACATCTACGTCCGACATGCTGGTGCTGTTCGCTACGGGTCTTGCAGACAACGATCCCGTTACCGGCCCCCACGACCCTGCTCTCATTGAATTTACCGAAGCCCTGAATGACCTGCTTCTGGAGCTTGCCATTCTCGTCGTCCGGGATGGCGAAGGGGCCACGAAGCAGATCCGCGTAGATGTCACGGGCGCTGAGTCTGATTTTTCCGCGCATCGTATCGCTCTTTCGATTGCCAACTCCCCGCTGGTCAAGACGGCCATCGCAGGTGAAGATGCAAACTGGGGCCGTGTCGTGATGGCTGTAGGCAAAAGTGGTGAGCCTGCCGACCGTGACCGCCTCTCCGTTGCCATGGGCGGCACGTGGATTGCGCGAGAAGGTGGCGTCGTCGAAAACTATGACGAAGCCCCTGTCGTGGCCCACATGAAGGGTCAGGACATCGAAATTACCGTTGATCTTGGGCTGGGTGACGGACAGGCCCGCGTGTGGACCTGCGACCTTACGCATGGCTACATCGACATCAACGGGTCCTATCGCAGCTAAAGCGGTCAACACGAGAGCGGGAGCGGGGGTTGTGCAGCTCTTCCGCTGCCGTTAGCACAGTCATCAGCCCAATTGGCGGGCGCCCGGTAAGAGGAAACTGTCCATGTCTGCTGCAACTCGTGTCGTTGTTCTCGGTGGCGG